>Ga0074046_10000013_pt1 | contig 166128 bp, 154 predicted proteins | sample BogForMeECP23OM3_FD_94441 | JGI IMG/M metagenome (GOLD analysis project Ga0074046, IMG submission 94441) | Bog forest soil microbial communities from Calvert Island, British Columbia, Canada - Bog Forest MetaG ECP23OM3 | ecosystem: Environmental > Terrestrial > Soil > Wetlands ... | reverse complement strand
CGCGACTATTTTCTGGGCGGGCGGACCGCGCCGTGGTGGGCGCTGGCGTTTTCGATTGTCGCGACGGAGACTTCCACTCTCACGATTATCGGGACGCCGGCCCTGGCGTATGCCGGCAATATGACGTTTCTACAGTTGGTGTTTGGCTATTTGGTGGGGCGCTTCCTGATCAGCGTGTTTTTCCTGCCGGGATATTTTCGCGGGGAAATTCTGACGGCCTACGCGGTGATTGAAAAGCGGTTTGGCGCGCGCATGCGCTCGGTTGCGGCGGTGACGTTTCTTGGTACGCGCACGCTGGCCGAAGGCGTGCGGGTGGCGGCGATCGCGCTGGTGGTAAGCGTGACGCTGGGCACGTCGGAGCGCCTGGCGGTGTTCATCGTGATTGCGTTGACGGTGCTGTATACGTTTGAAGGCGGAATGAAAGCGGTGATCTGGACGGACGTGGCGCAGTTTTTGCTCTATTTGGTTGGCAGCGTGGTGACGTTTGGAGTGTTACTGCAGCGGATTCCCGGCGGGTGGGGCGAAGTTGCCGAGGTTGCTGCGGCTCACGGGAACAAATTGCAGGTATTCGATTTCAGCTGGAATCTGGCGACGAAATACACTTTCTGGTCGGGCGTGATCGGCGGAGCGTTTCTGACCATGGCCAGCCACGGCACGGATCAGACCATCGTGCAGCGCCTGCTGGCGGCGCGAAACCAGCGGGACAGCCGGAGAGCTTTGCTTGCCAGCGGATTCATCGTGCTTTTTCAGTTCGCGCTTTTCTTGCTGGTGGGGGTTTTACTTTTTGTATTTGCGCAACATTCTCCGTTGCTTGGGCCGGGAGATCGCACTGACAGTATTTTGCCTCTTTTTCTGATTCGCGAAATGCCCACGGGCCTGGCGGGGTTGCTGCTGGCGTCGATATTGGCAATCGCCATGTCCAACGCCAGTGGTTCGCTGAATTCACTGGCGGCGTCGAGCGTGGTGGATTTCGCGACGCTGCGCGGGAAGAACCCGGACGCGGCAGCTACTTTGCGGTTGTCGCGGCGGATGACCTTGCTGTGGGGGGCGGTGCTGGTGGCGTTTGGTCTGCTTCCGTGGGGGCATCTGCTGGAAGCGGGCTTGACGGTGGCTTCCCTTCCCTTTGGCAGCCTGCTGGGACTTTTTCTTTTGGGGACGTTTGATTCGCGCGCCAATGGCACGGGCTCGGTGGTGGGGATGTTCGGCGGGCTGGCGAGCGTGCTGCTCGTTTTGGGCTACACGAAAATTGCGTTCACCTGGTACGTGCTGATTGGATCGTGTGTGACGTTTGCTCTGGGCGCGCTGGTGAGCCGAATGTTTCCACAACCGCGAGCGACTTCCTGACTGGGGCGAGCCGCCGCTTAGGCTACAATTTCCTGCCTAGCGCGGCTTCGGAGGGCTATGAGCGAAAAACGGCTGGAACTTGTGCGCGGCCTGGGCCCGTGGGCTTCCGCGGCCATTGTGGTGGGCACCATGATCGGCACGGGAATTTTTCTGAAGCCGGCGGAGATGGCGCGCGAGGGCCGCAGCGTTTCCATCGTGTTTGCGGCATGGATTGTGGGCGGGATTCTTTCGCTCTTTGGGGCGCTGGCGTTTGCGGAGCTGGGCGCGGCGATTCCGGAAGCCGGCGGCGAATACGCGTATCTGCGGCGGGGATTCGGCCCTTCGTGGGGATTTCTGTTTGGGTGGATGCATTCGATTGTTGGGCGGCCGTCGTCGGCGTCATCGATTGCGGCGGGGATGATGCGCTTCATGGGGTTTTTTATTCCCGCTGTGGCCACGCCGATTTTCGCCTGGCACATCGCGATTCCGGGATTGACCGGATGGCTGAAGCCTTATGATTTTGTTTTTACCTGGGCGCAACCGCTGGGCGTGCTGTGGCTGGTGTTGATGACCGGCGTGAATTATCTGGGGGTGCGGCTGGGCGGCGGCGTGCAGGTTTTTCTGACGGCGATCAAGGTGTTGAGCGTGACGCTGGTGATCGGCGTGGCGTTTGCGCTTCCCTCTTCGGGCGCGCACTTGCCGGGCCCAATGTGGCCTGCAGCGGGGAGCACCGGGCTGCTCAGCGCTTTCTTGGCGACGCTGGCGGCGGCGCTGTGGGCGTACGACGGGTGGGAGGATTTGAACCTGGTTGGGTCCGAGGTGGAAAACCCGCAGCGGAATATTCCGCGGGCGCTGGTCGGCGGCGTGTCGCTGGTGGCGATTATTTATTTGTTATTCAGCGCGGCATGCCTGAAGGTGCTGCCGTTTGCGAGTGTGGCGAGTTCGGCGCATGTGGCATCGGATGTGGTCGAGCGCGTGGTGGGACACGGCGCGGCGGCTTGGGTGACGCTGGCGATGGTGATCTCGGCCTTGGGCTCGATGAATTCGTCGATTTTGAGCGGGGCGCGCGTGCCGTATGCGATGGCGCGCGACGGAATTTTTTTCAAGATTGCGGATGGCATTCATCCGAAATACCGCACGCCGGGCCGCGCGCTGATTTTTCAGTGTGTGCTGGCGAGCGTGATGGCGCTGACGGGGACGTTTGAAGAGCTGACCAATTTATTTATTTTTGCCGGATGGATTTTTTATGGGCTGGCGGTGGTGGCGCTATTTCGAATGCGGCGCACGGAGCCCGATCTGCCTAGGCCGTATCGCTGCTGGGGATATCCGTGGGTTCCGGGCCTGTTTGTCCTGGGAGCGCTGGCTCTCACCACCAACATTTGGCTGGAGCGGCCGGGGCGGTCTTCGATTGGATTGCTGCTGATTTTGGCAGGACTGCCGTTTTATCGGTATTGGCAGAAGACGAGGAAGAGGACGGACTCAGAGCCGGCATGAAAACTGTGGATTGAGTGTGGATTGGGAGTGAGGGAAAAGGCGCCCGCCTCGGAAGGCGGCCGCTACAAGGGCTAGAGGGGCCACCTGAAGGCGGCCGCTATGCGGGGGTTAGAAGTTTGGGGTGCCGGCGGCGGCGGCGCGGTTGCGCGTGGCGCTTGCATTTACCAAGAGCATGCCCAGCAGGGCTTTGACGGGGACTTCGATTTCCGGATGTAGGCCTTTGACCATCGATTCGATGCCGGTGACCAGGCGTCCCGCGGGGCGGGAGACGTGCCCGTTGGCGTCGAGGGCGAAGACGCGGCCATCGCGTACGGCTGGAATGGCATGCCACTCTTCGGGAAAGGTTAGAGAAAGATATTCGTCGCGAGCTTGCTCGGCGTTGTAGCCGCACGGCGCGATGAAGATCACTTCGGGGGCAGCATCCACGATTTCCTGGAAGCTGACGCGGCGTGACGGCACTTCGGCCTTGCCCAGCACGTCGATTCCGCCGGCGTGCTCGACCATTTCCGGAACCCAGTGGCCTCCGGCATAAAACGGCTGTAGCCATTCGAGCACGGCAACTCTCGGCCGCCTGGGATGTGTGGCGAGTTGCGCTGTCACGCGGCCGAGACGCTCGCCGATGTGGGTTACCAACTGTTGCGCGCGTTCGCGTCGGCCGGTGGCTTCGCCAATCCACAAAATATCGCGCCAGACGTCGCCCAGGTCGTGGGGATCGAGGCTGATAATTTCCGGCTGCTTGGAAATGGAGGCCAGCGCGGCGCCCAATTCTTCAGGAGTGGCCGCACAAACATGGCAGAGGTCCTGCGTGAAAATTAGGTCCGGAGCGAGTTCTTCCAACAAATCGCGATTCACGGCATAGATGGATTCGCCGCGCTCCACGTGCTCTCGCACCAGGCGATCAGTTTCCAGGGGTGTGGCATCTTTCGGCAGCCGCGAGGAGACTACCGCGGTTTTCGTTCTCGCGCGGAGAGGAAAATCGCACTCGTGGCTGACGCCGACGATTTCATCATCCAGACCCAGTGCGAAGAGCACTTCGGTAGCCGAGGGCAACAAGGAAACAATACGCATACTGCGGACTCTAGCACACTGCGCGGCGGCTGGGAATTCTGAACGGTACCACGCGCGGACCGGTACTCGAATTATGCATTGATTTGGCGCGGAGCCCGATGAGTGAGAGAAAGACTGCAACTCCCGATTATTGCGGGGTAGCAGGCACAAACTTTCGCATGACCAAAGTGAGACTGAGGGCGCAAATAACACCTATTCCGATTGAAATCGGCAAGACTGAAACGAGGTTTTCTGGCGGCCCCCATCCAAGCGCCATCGCCAGAATCGGAAATGTGGAACCGAGGATGGCACCCATTACGGAAGACTGAAGAAAGATGTACCGCGAGGAAGCACCACTAGCTGCACGGGGGGCCAGCCACCAACCGCCAACCGAACCGATTACTAATCCGAATGGGACAGCCTGGATTGCAGCAAACACCAAAGCTATAGGGATGAAACTCGCAAATCTGTTGGAGTCCTCAGGTGAATGTATTGCCCTCAAGGCAACAACGACTATTGCGCCGAGCAGGGAACCCACCACGGCGCAAAACACCCCACTCCAAATCGAGGCTCTTACCCGCGCTTTGGTGTCCATCGGCAATGCTCCAAATTAGAGTCTCAAGCCGAATCTATCACGATTTGCGCCTGGTGCCTCGTAAGTCAAAAACTTGGAAACTGACACACATCCCGATAACCTCCGGAAATAACTCACTTATAAAGGAAGTAGCGGCGGCGGACGATGTCGAAGGCGGCCAGGTCTTTGGCCCAACTGGCGATGATTTCGTCGGGAGGCGTGCCGGCCTGGAGTTGCTGGATGGTGGAATCGTTGCCGAGGAGCAGGAGGATTTTGGTTACATCGAAGTGGTCGGGATATTTTTTGTGCAGTTCGGAGGCGATCTCCAGGCCGATGCGCATGGAGCGGACCGCAGCGCGGTCGGTTACGCGTACGCCGACGCCACCGCAGTGTTGCCCGGCATACAAGCCGCTGACGGGAATGAACGGCTGATTAACGAAGTGAACTCCGGGGAGGCTTTTCTCGTTGAGCTGCTGGGCGATCTCCTCGCCGTTGATCCAGGGTGCGCCAAACTCTTCGAACGGCGATTCTGTGCCGCGTCCGACGGAGACGCCGGCGTTCTGAAGAATCTCAAGGCCAGGATAAAGGATGGCGCCTTTCAGGGTGCGCAGATTGGGTGACGGCGGAATCCAGCGCAGGCCGGTGCTTTCGAAGAAATAGTTGCGATGCCAGCTCTTCATCGGAATCACTTTGAGCTGCGCGTTGATGTGGTTTTCCGTGTTGAAGAATTGGGCGAGTTCGCCGATGGTCAAGGCGTAGCGCACGGGCAACGGGTAGTAGGCGACGAAAGCAGTCTTCTCGGCGTCCAGCATGGGGCCTTCGACGATTTCGCCATTCAGGGGATTGGGGCGGTCGAGCACAAAGAAGGCGATGTTGCGCTTGGCGGCTTCTTCCATGCAGTAGGCCATGGTTGAAGTGTAGGTGTAGAAGCGGACGCCGGCGTCCTGAACATCGAAGACCAGCGCGTCGATGCCCTGGAGCATTTCGTCGGTGGGGCGCAGATGGTCGCCATAGAGGCTGAAAATGGGCAGGCCGGTGGAAGCGTCCTTCGACGAAACGATCTTTTCGTCGGCATGGCCGGCGATGCCGTGCTCCGGACTGAAGAGGGCGACAAGTTGCACGCCGGGGGCGTGGGCCAGCACTTCGATGGTGGCGCGGCCTTGAAAATCGAGGCCGGTGTGATTGGTGATCAGCCCAACGTGCTTGCCGCGAAGAGCTGCGAACTTTTCGGCTTCCAGGACATCGAGGCCGGTTTGCACGCGGCCGGCATGACTTTTGCCCTTCGCAGTGGTGGTGTGCTTCTGTGCGGCGGTAGGGTTGGGCGAGGCGAGCGATAAAAAGGATGAGAGGGCGATTAGGGGGATGAAGGCGGTATACGAGTTGGCGCGAACTCGGGAGCGATGTTTCATATCTCCCAATGATATTCTGGAACTCGAATTCCGCACCTTCATTGTGAGGCGATAGTGCGCGTGCTATATACAGTCAAGGCATGGGGCACGGCAGGGATTTCTCCAACATGAACAGGCGTCTCGCCCGGTTATTGCTTCTGCCTCTGATTCTTCTATCGCTTATGACACCGAAAGTTCGTAGCCACTCACGAAGTGGAAAATCCCGGAAACCCGCAGCCTCGAAATCCGTGGCAAAGAAAGGCGCCGCGCAGGACGCGGCGGCTGGCAATCTTTCGGCGGAAGACGCCAAGTGGGTGGAATCGACGCTGAAGCAGATGAGTGTCGAGGAAAAAGTCGGGCAGCTCCTGTTCACGACGTATCACGGGAGCTTTACGCCTACCGACGCGGCCGCCTACGCGCAGATGATGCACGATGTGGATGATTTGCACGTCGGCGGATTTATCAACGTGACCCAGGGCTCGCCGTTGGGATTCCTGAAGAGTCAGGCGTATCCGTCGGCGGTGCTCGCCAACCAGTTGCAAGCGAAGTCCAAGCTGCCTTTGCTGATTGGCGCGGATTTCGAACGCGGCACGGCGATGCGGCTTGACGAAGGCACGTCTTTCCCGACGGCGATGGCGCTGGCCGCGGCGGGCAGTCCGAAGGACGCGTACACGATGGGAAAGATTACCGCTCTTGAGGCGCGCGCTGCCGGCGTGCAGTGGATCTACGCGCCGGACGCGGATGTGAACAGCAATGCGGGAAATCCGATTATCAACACGCGTTCGTTCGGGGAAAATCCGGAGCGGGTTTCGGAGTTTGTTACGGAGTTTATCCGCGGCGTGCAGGAGAACGGCGGATTGGCCACGGCCAAGCATTTCCCCGGGCATGGCGATACCACGGCGGACTCGCACATTGATCTGCCGGTGGTCACGGCGAGCCGCGAGCGGCTGGACAAACTGGAACTGGTGCCGTTTCGCGCGGCGATTGCGGCGGGTGTCGGCAGCATCATGACTGGGCATTTAAATGTTCCGGCGCTGGAGCCGGACCCGAACACGCCGGCGACACTTTCTTCCCGTGTGCTAACCGATCTGCTGCGCAAACAAATGGGATTCGACGGGCTGGTGGTGACCGATGCCATGGACATGGGCGGAATTACCGTGCGCTACGCACCAGGCGATGCCGCGGTGCGCTCCTTTCTTGCCGGAGCGGATGCGCTACTGATGCCGCCGGTACCGGATGCCGCGTACGAGGCGTTGCTCACGGCGGTGAATTCCGGCCAGATTTCCCAGGAACGCCTCGATGCTTCTGTGCGGCGGATTTTGCAGGCGAAGGCGCGACTTGGATTGCAGAAGAACCGACTGGTGGATATTGCCGCGTTAAACAGCAAGTTTGGCAGCGTGGCCTGGCAGGCGGCGTCGCAGGAAATCTCCGACCGGGGAATCACGATGCTGCGCGACACGCCGCATCGCCTGCCGCTGGACGGAACGAAAGCCGGGCGGGCGCTGCTGGTTTGCCTGTACGCCGATCCCGAGCCGTATCCGGGTGAAGATCTGGAGCGCGAACTGCGCAAGCGATTCGATTCCGTGGCGACGCTGCGCGCGGACACAAAATTTGCGAAGGCGGAGAATTTGAAACTACCCGCGCCGGAGACGTACGACGTGGCGATTCTCGCGCTGTTCGTGCGCGTTAGCGATCGCAAGGGCGACGTGGACGTCCCGGCGGATCAATTTCCTTTAATCCAGCAAATCTACAAAGCGGGGAAGCCGGTGATTTCCGTGGGCCTCGGGAGCCCTTATTTGATTGAGCGGTTTCCGCAGGCGGAAACATGGCTTTCCGTGTTTGGCATCAGCGACGTGGCGCAGATTTCCGTGGCGCGCGCGTTGTTTGGAGAAATTGCGATTCGCGGACGCTTACCGGTGACGATTCCGGGCGTCGATCTGAAGGCGGGTTACGGGATGAAAGTGCCGGCGAATCCGATGACCTTGCAGGCAATGGACGTGCGTGGCGAAGCGGTGTTGAAGCCGGCGTTCGAGGTGATCGAAAAAGCTATTTCTGACAAGGCGTTTCCCGGGGCAACACTAGCCGTGGGTTTCCGTGGAAAGTTGAGCGTTCACGCGTTCGGCAAATTGAGCTATGACGCGAAATCGCCTGCGGTTGACGCGGATACGATGTACGACATTGCGTCGCTGACTAAAGTGGTGGTGACTACAACGCTGGTCGAAAAGTTGGTCGAGGGTGATTTCCCTTCTCCGCTCAACCTGGATGCACCTATCGAGCGGTATTTGCCTGAGTGGTCCAGCGGACCGCAGCCGGAGTGGCGGCGCAAGGTTACGGTGCGGAATTTGATGACCCACACTTCGGGGCTTCCGCCGTTCAAGGAGTATTGGCGCACATCCAAGAGCAAGCAGGAAACGCTGGCGAGGATTTTTGCGGAGCCGCTGGAATACGAGCCCGGCGCGAAAGTTGTTTACTCTGACCTGGGGATTATTTTGATGGCGGAGATCATCCAGCGGCTGACTGGAAAGCCGCTCGACGAACTGGCGAACGAGAATATTTTTGGACCGCTGGGGATGAAACATTCCGATTACAACCCGCCGAAAGCAGTTTGGCCGGAGATCGCTCCCACGGAATTTGATGACCAGTTGCGGCACCGGCTGGTGCAGGGAGAGGTGGACGACGAAAACGCCTACGCCATCGGCGGCGTTTCGGGGCATGCCGGCGTTTTCAGCACTTCGCCGGACCTGGCGGTGTTTTGCCAGATGCTCTTGAACGGCGGCGTGTACGCACACCGGCGCATCGTGAAGCGCGCGACGCTCGCGGAGTTTACGGTGCCGCAAGCGCTGGCGAAAAATACCCGCACGCTCGGTTGGGTGGTGCCGACGGAAGGAAGCTCCAGCGGCCACTATTTTTCATCGCACAGCTACGGCCACACCGGCTTTACAGGAACGACGATTTGGATCGATCCGGATCGCCAACTTTTCGTCGTGCTGCTGACGAACCGCGTGAACCCCACGCGTGAGAACCACAAAATCGCCGAGGTACGCCCCGCCGTGCACGATGCGGTGATGAAGGCGCTTGGCCCGGCGACGGACGCCGCCCCGGCAAGATAGCCACGCTATTTCACAGGGGGATCGGCCGCCGTAGCGGCGCGATGTTCGGTGGTGAAACGCTCAACACCCGACTCATCGATAAAGAAACTACGTTCGCCTTCCTGATACTTTTCCGGACGAGCGACAACGAAGAAGCGCGAGACGCGGCCCTGAGAATTTGGCCCGGCTGTCCACAAAATGAATTCGTAGCCTGACTTAGTTCCGCTAGCGAGAACCGAATCGATTAAGGATCCCCCGGAGTCATTGCCGAGATCCTCAAGGCTTCTGGCGAAGCCCTTGTCCGGATGCTCCCTGGCATATTCCCTCTGCGCCAAAAAAATGACGCGGAGCGGATCAGACCTTCGGGTCTCAATACGCCCTTTCTCCCAAAGAAACGCTCCAACAACTAGAATTCCTAAGAGAACCACAACGACAACGGGGGAAGCAATTTTTCGATTCACGCAAACTCCTGTTCCGCCGCCCGCAAATCCTCCATCCTCCCCAAATCGCGCCACCGGTACTCATCCGCCCCATACCGCAAAATCCTCTGGCCTTCCCCGGCCAAACGCAAATAACTATTGATTATCGAGAAGACATCCTGCTCCGTGATTTTGGGTAACAAACGTGGGGAAATTGCATGAATGCCGGAAAATGCGTATGCCTGTACGTTGGGCGTGTCGCGAACGAATTCAGGGTCCTGGCCGCTGACCCACCGGCCACAGAGCTCGCCCTCGGGACTGAAGAGCAATTGCCGAGAGCTTTCGCGTTGCTGGACCGCCAAAGTGGCCAAAGCGCGATTGTTAGCGTGAACTTCCAGAAGCTGGCGTAGATCGATCGTGCTCACCACATCCACATTGTGAAGGAGGAACGGCTCGTCCAGGCGGTCAGGGTCTTGGAGAAAAAACCACGCGGCTTTTTTCAGGCCGCCACCGGTATCCAAAAGAATTTCTTCGCGGGAGATTTCCACGTGCAAGCCAAAATTATGGTGCGCCTTCAAGTATTCGATGACGAGATCGGCGAAGTGGTGGACGTTGATGATGACGTCGCGCACGCCGAACGAAGCCAGGCGGGTGAGGGTAATTTCCAGCAGCGTGCGCCCGCCCAGTTCGACCAGGGCTTTTGGGCGATCGTTGGTGAGCGGACGCAGGCGGGTGCCCAGGCCGGCAGCGAGCACCATGGCCCTCATCGGCCCATCTTCTCAAGCTCAAGATGCCGCACCACAACTTCCAAGCCGCTACGGCCGCGCAGGCGTTTGGCGAGATGCTCCGCAAGAAAGACAGAGCGGTGCTGCCCGCCCGTGCAGCCGAATGAGACCATCAAATTCTTGAACCCGCGCAGCTGATAGCTGGCCACGCTCGCTTCCACCAGCGAGGCCGCGCCGGCCAGGAATTGATGCACGCCTTCCTGCTGGTTCAGGGAGTCGATGACTGGGGCGTCTTTTCCGGTGAGTTCCCTAAAGCGCTCTTCGCGCCCCGGGTTGGGCAGGCTGCGGGCATCGAAAATGAAACCGCCGCCGTTGCCGGTGTCGTCCTTCGGCAAATCATGGTGAAAGGAAAAGCTGAAAATGCGCACGACCAGATCGTGCGTCCGCGTCTGGGTTTGCGGCACCAGACCCTGCAATTTTTCCGAGGCCAGCATGTTCTGGAAGGCGCTCATCAGCGTCGGGAGAGCGACGGGCAGCTTGGCGTGGTGCAGCAGCCAGCGAATATTTTTCAAAGCAAAGGGCACGCTTTGCAGGAAATGGGCTTTGCGCTCATAAAAGCCGCGGAAGCCATAGGCGCCCAGCGCCTGCATGATGCGCACGAAGACGAACGCGTGGTAGTAGCGAAGGAACGCTTCGCGATCGAGTTGGATGTGCCCGGCGAGGGCGTCGAGATAATCGTTGAGGAGTTGTTGGCGAAGCTCGGGCGGGAGATCGGCCTTGGCGTCAAACAGCAGCGAGGCGATGTCGTATTGCAGCGCGCCTTTGCGGCCACCCTGATAATCCACAAAGAAAGGCTGGCCATCGCGCAGCATTACATTGCGCGATTGAAAATCGCGGTACAGGAAATAGTCATCGGGAGCTTCCAGCAAAAGATCGGTCAAGCGGCCAAAGTCGTCCTCAAGAGCCTGCTCGTTGAACGGAATCGCGGCCAACCGGAGAAAATAGTATTTGAAGTAGTTCAGGTCCCAGTTGATCGATTGGCGGTCAAAACTTCCGCGCGGGTAGCAGACGGAATAGTCCAGGTCGCGCCCGGCTTCGATCTGAAAGCGCGGCAACTCGGCAACCACTTTGCGATAAACCTCCACCACCGGCGCGGCGATGGAGTCGCCCGAACGACTGTTGGAAAGAAATTCAAAGAGCGTGGTGTCGCCGAGGTCTTCTTCGAGGTATGCGCCGTGGTTCAAGTCCTCGGCGTAAATTTCCGGCACCGGCAGGCCGTGGCGGCGGAAATGACGCGAGAAAGAAAGGAACGCCGCGTTTTCCTCGCGCACACCGTAGAGAATCCCAATCGCCTTCTGGTTGCCCGCGGATAGACGGATGATCTTGCGTCCCGAGCCTCCGAGTTCGCCCTGCAGTTGCTGGACGCGCTCCGCAGGCACGTGAAAATGCTCCTCGAACAGTTTTTTCAAAATGTCCATGAAATGAGTTCCGGCTTTTCCCTGTGCGAACAAAAAGACGGCTAACTCTTTTCTACCACAGCTGCCGGAGGCGGAAGGCAGCCAATTGCGCGGGAGTTGCTGTTCTTGGCGTTAGGAAAAGCGAAACTTGCGGCCTCCCCCTTACTTCGAAGTGGAAGGCCCCGCTATAATTTAGAAATGCCCCCTCGCAAGACGGCGCGAAGCCCACATTCCCGGCGAATCACGGAAGAGCGAAACGCGGCGTCGAAGAACCTCGACCGGATGAGCGCGCTGGAAATCGTCGGGCTGATCAATCGCGAGGACGCCAAGGTAGCGCGCGCAGTAGGCCGGGAAATCCCCGCGATCGCCCGAGCGGTGGATGAAATCGTGGAAAGAATGAAAGCGGGCGGACGATTGATTTATGTTGGCGCGGGGACCAGCGGCAGGATTGGCGTGCTGGACGCCTCGGAGTGCCCGCCGACGTTTGGTGTTTCGCCGAACTTGGTGCGCGCGGTGATCGCCGGTGGGAAGAAGGCTCTAACGCAATCCGTGGAAGGCGCGGAAGACTGTTCAGGAGATGGGGCGCACGATCTGCGCAAAATCCAGCTTACGAAAACGGACTCGGTGGTGGGCATTGCGGCCAGCGGATCGACGCCCTATGTGCTCGGCGCGATGTCTTATGCGAAGCGGAGGGGCGCGCTGACCATCGGGATTACAGCGAACCACCGGTCACCGTTGGCGAGGGCGGCGAGGATCGCCATTTCGCCGGAAGTGGGACCGGAAGTACTCTCAGGCTCCACCCGGCTGAAAGCCGGCACGTCGCAAAAAATGGCGCTGAACATGCTCTCTACCGCGGTGTTCGTCCGGCTCGGTCATGCATACGACAACCTGATGATCGACCTGGGGCAGGCAAATGAGAAGCTTAGAGAGCGCGCCCAATGGATTCTGAAGGAAGCCAGCGCCAAAGACGTGTCCGCGGTTACACGCGCATTGCGGCAAAGCGGACACGACCTTCGATTGGCTTTAATTATGCTGAAGCGCGGAATTTCCGCCAAACAATCCCGCAAGATCTTGATCGAGTCGCGCGGGAATCTGAGGAAAGCGTTGGAAGAATAGCCGGGCAAGTCGCGACGGTAAACATCGAAATGGATAGATTCAGAATACAGGGCGGAAAACCGCTCCACGGCGCGGTGAAAATCAGCGGTGCGAAGAACTCCGCTTTACCCGCGATGGCCGCTGCTCTTCTGACCGCCGAACCGGTGACGCTGCACAACATTCCGAGGGTGCGCGACATCATCACCATGAGCAGGCTGCTGGCGTTCATGTCGGCAAACGTTTCAACCCGCGACTTCCCGGCCGAGACCTATACGATTGAATCGTCATCTTTGAATGATGCGGTCGCGCCGTACGATCTGGTCAAGACCATGCGGGCTTCGATCCTGACGCTGGGGCCCGCGATTGCGCGTTCCGGCGTCGCCCACGTTTCCCTGCCCGGAGGCTGTGCTATCGGCGCGCGTCCCGTGGACCTGCACATCGCGGCTCTGGAGAAGATGGGCGCGCTGATCGCCACCGAGCACGGCTACATTCAGGCCAAAGTGCCGAATGGCGGGCGACTGAAAGGCACGCACATCGTGTTCGAGAAAATCACGGTGACGGGGACGGAAAATATTCTGATGGCTGCCACGCTCGCGGAAGGTGAAACGATCCTCGAAAATGCCGCGCGCGAGCCGGAAATTACCGACCTGATCCATCTATTGCGCAAAATGGGCGCGGAGATTCAGGGCGACGAAACATCCACCCTACGTGTCCGCGGCGTTCCCAAACTGCACGGCGCGACGCATTCGATAATTCCCGATCGCATCGAGGCCGGCACATTCCTGATCGCCGGCGCCATCACGGGCGGCGAACTCACCATTACGAATTGCGCCCCCGGCCACCTGGGCGCGGTGATTGCGAAACTTGAAAAGACGGGCGTACATGTGGACACTGTGGACAGTTCGACGTTGCTGGTGCACGCGGCGAAAAAACTGCTGGCTTCGGATGTAACTACCGAGGAGTACCCTGGATTCGCCACCGACATGCAGGCTCAGTACATGGCCCTGGCCACGCAGGCCGAAGGCACTTCCGTAATCACCGAAACCATTTTTGAAAATCGTTTTCTCCACGCCAGCGAAATGATCCGCATGGGTGCCAATATTTCCGTGGATGGCCGCCGCGCGGTCGTGCGCGGTCCGGCGAAGCTCTCGGGCACGACGGTGCAGGCTTCCGACTTGCGCGCCAGCGCAGGTTTGGTTTTGGCGGCGCTAGTGGCCGAGGGCGAAACCCTCATCGACCGCGTCTATCACATCGATCGCGGCTACGAAGCCATCGTCGAAAAGCTCCAGTCGCTGGGCGCCAACATCGAGCGCTTGCACGGTTGATAAAGCGCAAAGCCGCTCAACCGGTTCCATACCGGGTCGCTAGCTGCGCAGGCTGGTGCCGTGTGCGTTATTCGGCCGCGGCAAAGCCCGGGCCGTCCCCGCACAGACAGGCGGGCCCGATTTCTGTTAGAATCCTGCCCACATCGGGAGAGCCGGGATACGGTCTCGATGGACAACCGTTCGCTCCGGGGGAGGAAGTTGATGGCCAACATCAAATTGCTCGCGAAGATTGACGCCGCAGTAGCCGATAAGAATCTTCTGAAGCACCCTTTTTATCAGGATTGGCAGGCGGGCAGACTGAGCCGGGAAGCCCTGCAGCTTTACGCCGCGCAGTATTACCGCCATGTGGAAGCATTTCCCACGCACCTGCGAGTGCTGGCGGCGCGCACCGAAGGCCCCATCCGCGACGTCGTTCTGGAGAATCTGGCTGAGGAGGAGAATCCGTCGCGGCCGCACCCGAAATTGTGGCGTGATTTTGCCGCCGCGGTGGGCGTCGGCGAGGATGACATTACCTGCTGCCCGGCGCTGCCTGGAACGCAGGCGGTGGTGGAGACCTTCCGGGAAATCGTCGGCGACCGTCCCGTGGCTGAAGCGGTTGCGGCACTCTACGCGTACGAAGCGCAGGTTCCGGAAATTGCCACCACCAAAATTGAAGGCCTGAAGAAGTTCTATGGCGTGGATTCGCCGGAGGGCCTGGCGTACTTCGAGGTGCACGAAGAAGCCGACAAGGCACACCGGGCCGCGTGGCGGAATTGGCTGATGGAGCACGCCGAGGGCAGCGAAGAGGAGATTCTGGCGACGACCAACGAAGCCCTGGATGCATTGTGGGGGGTGTTGGACGCGGTGCATGGGACGCCGATGCACCAGGCGGCTCATAGTTAACGCAAAGGCGCCCACCTCAGAAGGTGGCCGCTACAAGAGTCACATTCAGGACTGAGGAGCGGTAGAAACAAAAAGGCCCACGGTTTCCCGGGGGCCCTTTTGTTTTTGGTGCAGGCTGGCATGGCTAAAGCCATGCGCCTACAGGGAAACCCTTAGATGCCTTCGCTGCCGGTGGCTGCGGCGGCGGGGGTTGGCGTGCTGCCGCCATCTTTCTTGGCCTGCTTATCGCGGGCTTCCTTGATGAGGGCCTTGCGGGACAGGCGAATCTTGTTGCCTTCGATGGCCAGGACCTTCACCAGAACCTGGTCGCCAAGCTTCAGTTCATCACGAACGTCGCGGATGCGGTGTTCGGAGATTTCGCTGATGTGCAGCAAGCCGTCGGTACCGGGGAAGAGTTCGACGAAAGCGCCGAATTCCGCGAGACGGACCACCTTGCCGAGATAGGTCTTGCCGATTTCGGCGCTGGCGGTGACGTCGCGAACCATCTGCAGGGCCTGATCGCCTCCGGCGCCGCTGGTGGAGAAGATGTGCACGGTGCCGTCTTCCAGCACGTCAATCTTCACGCCGGTCTGTTCGATGATGGACCGGATCTTCTTGCCGCCCGGACCGATAAGGTCGCGGATCTTATCGGTGGGGATGCTCAACTTGTACAAACGCGGAGCGTACAGCGAAATGTTTTCGCGGTGAGCGCCGAGAGTTTTCTCCATGATGTCGAGAATCTGCAGCCGGGCCTTTTTCGCCTGAGCCAGAGCTTCACGCATCATGTTGATGCTGATGCTGGTCACCTTGATGTCCATCTGCAACGCGGTGATGCCTTCACGCGTGCCGGCAACTTTGAAGTCCATGTCTCCGTAGTGGTCTTCGGCGCCGGCGATGTCGGTAAGAATGGAATAGTTGCCGCCCTCGACGACCAGGCCCATGGCGATACCTGCACACGGCGACTTCATCGGTACACCTGCGTCCATCAGGGCCAGCGAAGCACCGCAGACGGTAGCCATTGAGGAGGAGCCGTTGGATTCGAGAATGTCGCTTACCACGCGCATGGCGTAGGGAAATTCCACTTCCTGCGGAAGCAGGTTGGCAAGCGCGCGCTCGGCAAGAGCGCCGTGGCCGATTTCGCGGCGGCCTGCGCCACGCAACGGCTTCACTTCGCCAACGCTGAACGGCGGAAAGTTGTAGTGCAACATGAAGCGCTTGAAGCTGTCTTGTTCGAAGAGCAGGTCGAGGCGCTGCATGTCTTCCTTGGTGCCCAGGGTTAAGGTAGCGAGCGCCTGGGTTTCACCGCGGGTAAAGAGCGCGGAACCATGTACGCGAGGCAGGAGCCCGGCTTCGCAGGTGATCTGGCGAATCTGGTCAAACGCGCGGCCATCGGGACGCCGCTTGGCCTTCAGAACTTCCTGACGGAAGATGTCTTCGCGCATCCGTTCAAACGCTCGCTTGGTCAGTGCGAGCTTCTCTTCATCCTCTTCCGGCACGGTGGCCAGAATCTCGGCCTGCAAGTCATCCACCAGGTGATAGCTTTCCTTCTTGGGATGCTTTTCGGTGTTCAGGGCGTCCTGCAGCTTGGCGCCGTAGGTCTTTTTCATGCTGTCGTAGATGGCCTGATCGAACGGCAGCGGAGCCACCACAACCTTCTTGGGCTTGATCTGGTCGTGAAGTTGCTTGATGCCGGCAACGATTTTCTTGACCTGGGCGTGGCCAAATTCGAGGGCCTCGACAACTTTTTCTTCGGAGACTTCGAACGCGCCGGATTCCACCATGACGATGCCGTCGGCGGTGCCGGCCACAACGATATTAAGCTTGCTGGTCTTCTGCTCGGCAACGGTAGGATTGGCAACCAGTTGGCCGTCGAGGAGCCCAACGCGAACCGCGGCGATGGGATCTGTGAACGGCAGATCTGAGCAATAAGCAGCGGCGGAAGCAGCGGTAACGGCGATGACATCGGGGTCATTGTCGCTGTCCGCGGAAAGCACCATGGCGATGATCTGGGTTTCATTGCGCCAGGAATCGGGGAACAGCGGGCGCATCGGGCGGTCGATCAGGCGGGATACAAGAATCTCTTTTTCCGTGGGGCGGCCTTCGCGCTTGAAGAAGCCTCCCGGAATTTTTCCGGCGGAATAGGTATTTTCGCGGTAATCCACGGTCAGCGGGAGAAAGTCGCGGTCGTTCGGTTTGTTGGCCATGCAGGCGCTGACCAGCAGAACGGTGTCGCCGTAACGGGCGGTAATGGCGCCATTCGCTTGTTTGGCGATTTTCCCGGTTTCGAGAATGAGCGGACGGCCACCAACTTCGATCGATACGTGAAAGGGCGCTGGTGTGTGTTTGTTCTCTGACATAAGTGTTTTCCTTTGGCTCCACTTCTGAGGAGCGCATCTGGCAGGCAGTGCCTGCTTGCAACTGGAAGAAAGAGAGGAGGGTTAGCCGGGGACAAGGCGGCTTGCTTCTGGTTACACCAATTCGAACGCCGAGCCTGTAACCACAGGCTTGGCACATTCACTTCCAGCCAGAAATCGGCTGGGCGACAGACTCCGTTGGGAATTTGTACGTTCGTGAAGGCACAAGCAGAGCCGCAATCCGCGCGGCCTACAGCTACTTGCGCAAGCTAAGGCGTTCAACAATCTGGTGATACCGATCCGGGTCTCGCCGGTTGAGATAGTCCAGCAAACGACGCCGCTTATTGACCATCATGATCAGGCCCCGGCGCGATGCATGGTCCTTGACGTGCGACTTGAGGTGCGTCGTCAAATAGTTGATCCGCTCGCTGAGAAGTGCAATCTGCACCTCTGGCGATCCCGTATCCTTGACATGTGCCCGGAATTGCTCAATCAACATAACTTTGGCGTCGCTCAAGTGCCCCCCACCCGTCGTCCCTTGAAATTTCCTCTTTTCTTCGACTCTTCTAAACTAGCACAGGAGTGTTGGAAGTGTAAAGCGACTGTAACAGTCGGCTGTGGAGCATGGCTGGCTCAACTTCGGCGTACAGATTCCCATGATAGAGTAGGCGGGGAGGAATGGTCATGAAAAAGAAGCTCGTGATTGGTGGGGTGTTGTCCGTGATTCTCGTCACCGCTCTAGTGGTGGTGGCGCAGCAGGATAAGTCGAAGAGGCCCAGCCCGCCGGCGCAGGCCACGTGGGACCTGGGCGGTGGAAAATCGATGACCATCGATTATTCCAGCCCCCGCGCGAAGGGCCGCAAGATTTATGGCGAACTTGTTCCTTTCGGGCAGGTCTGGCGGACGGGCGCAAATGAATCCACTACTCTGGTGACCCCGGTGGACCTGGCGATCGGCGGAACCACAGTTCCCGCAGGCAGCTATACGATCTTCACCATTCCCAATAAGGACAAGTGGACGCTGATCATCAGCAAAAAGACGGGCGAATGGGGCACCGACTATCCCGGGGCCTCCAACGATTTGGCGCGTGTGGATATGAAAGTTTCCACGCTTCCCTCCGCTGTCGAAAACTTTACGATTTCGTTTGAAAAAGCTGGCATGGGCGCGAATCTAAACATCGATTGGGAAACCACGCGCGCTTCCGTGATGGTTGCGAAGAAGTAACTTTGCAAATGGCGGCGGCCGCGGGCGCCTGCCTGCACCGCCGCTATTTTTTTGCGGGCTTCATCCCGGCACCCATTGCGTAAAGCACCGATTCGGAGATGCCGTCCACTTCCAGCGCCTTCTCAATCCTGGAGTCTGCCAGGGCCATGGTGCAAAAAGGAGCCAGGCCCAGCCAGGTCGCCGTCAGGCAAAAGGTCTGGCATAGATGCCCCGCTTCCGCCAAAACCGCGCGATAGGCTCGCGCATAATCGTATTTCCATTGCGTGCGGCGAAACACCGCCGTGAGGAACACCACAAACGCGGCGTCGCGAAACCACCACTGCCCGGCCAGCAATTCTTGAATCTCTGCGGAATTTGTTCCCTTCCGGATTACCTGCAAGCGGTGGCCTGCTGCATCGTAATGATAGATGCCGCGCGGAATCCCGCGAACATTCCGCGCCAGGACATACGCCTCCGCAGGGTGCAAACCTCCTCCTGAGGGCGACGTCTTCAACGCGAAGCGCCCGGCCTTGGGAACGTGCTCCCATGCCTGCACGCCAAAGGAAAGGTGCAGCAACCGGCCCAGAGTTTCTTTCGGGACGCCTGGCTTGCCAAACTTTCTCCACGTGCGGCGTTCCCGGAGAATTTTGGGAAACTCCTGGGTGTAATCCTCGTTCTGGAAACGAACGGCGTCCGCGCGCGGGTAATTCTTGATCGGGCGCGGCACACTCTCGCGCTTGAACAAATCTTCGACCCAGCGAATATCCTTCGGAGTGATTTCCTCGCTATACGTATCTTTCGTGCTGAGATGGAAAAAACTCGCGGCCGGGTTCCAGTCGCTCCACGCGTTCAAAGCTTTTTCTCGGGAGTCGCGCGAGGGGTTCCTGACCGGGGATGTCTGCAAGAACGATTCCTGCACCAGGCGTTTCACCGCGTTATGCAGGGAGCCCGAAGTGTATTCTGGCCAGCGCCACAGCATGGCCGCTTCGCGCTTCCAGTCGGAAAAGAAATCCAGCAGCATCGCGGTTTCGATGGAAGCCGCGATTTTCTTGCGAGTCAGATAGTTTTCAAAACAGAGTTGCCGGCCCTGCCAGTAAGAAATGATAAAAGGTGAGCGGCGTACGAACGCGCCGCGCTCTTTGGCTCTGCGGCCTCTTGTTTTCGCTGCACGCCTCATCCGGAGGGCCCGGGATCAGTGGCTTTCGGCAAGACAACGGATAGTTACCTTGCGGGTCATTTGGCTACGTAGGATTTCGACATGGTCGGGTTGCTTCTGCCGCAGGCGGCGATGATCACATCGATCGCCTTGATCTGAACGGAAATCTCCTTCTTATCCTTGGCTGATACGTGCTTCATGATCTTGCTCAGGTGATGCCGGGTAACTTTAAGCTTGGCGTTGACGGTTTTGTATCCGACTTTGAATTTCTTGGCCATTTCACCCTCCCAGCGGAGAAGTCAGAGATGATTCTCTGCTGTTAGTAACTTGACTCAGGTCCCAGGTGCCTCAGCGAGCGGAGTCTATTCGACGCGGCGCGCGGCGTCAAGAAGTTCAGGTTGGAGGGCAAAGACGTCCGCGTCCCGATTGCGCGGGAAACCTATTTCGGAGATCCAGATTCCGGTCCACGCCAATTGGCGATGAGTTGCTGAAATTCCGGCTCGCTGTGCAAGAAAGCGAATTGTGGATGGACCGCGAGATTGACGATCCGGCCGTTCTTCTCTTCGAACGCCTTTTGCAACCAGCTCAAGGTCTGCTGTTTGTTCCCCAGACCGGAGTAAGCCATGGCCCAGTCGTAAGCGGAAATGTACGACCCGTTTTTCATGCGCGCGAAGTCGGAAATAATCTCCTGAGCCTCTTTTTTCTTGCCGGCCCGCCCGTAAATCGCCGCAAGTTCCCCGCGCCGGGAAACATCACCAGGTGCGAGAGAAACAAAGTTCCGCGAAGCGTCAATGGCCTCGGCATATTGGCCCTTCTCGACGTACGCCTGGCCCAGATATCCGTACGCCACCCCGAAACTTGGATCAAGTCGCAGCGTCGCCTTGGCGGCTTCCACGGCCTTGTCAAAATCGCCGGCAAGGTAGTAGCACCAGCTGATGTTGGCGTTAATGATCAGCGAGCGGGGATCGATTTCACGCGCAAGTTTGATCTCGGTGATGGACTCCTCTTTACGCCCCTGCGCCGCAAGATACAACGCGTACCAGTGCAGACCCTGCGCGTACCCCGGATTCAGGGCGATCGCTTTCAGGAACTCGCTTTCGATACCGGTGTGCTCCAATCCGTAAAAGCGGACCGCGGCCAGCGCGGCGTGAGCTTCCGCAAGCCGGTCGTCCAATTCCAGCGATTTTGCCGCGGCCTGCAAGGCCTGGGGCATCACTTCCGATGCCGGGGTGATCTGATAGTTGGCCAGGTTCATGTAGCTGACCGCCAGGCCGGCATAAGCCGCTGCAAACGTCGGGTCTTTATCCACGGCGGATTGGAAAAATTCCAGCGCGGCCCGGAATCCCTCCGGCGTGCGTTTTGAAGCTTCGTACCGGCCCTTCAAAAAAGCTTCATAGGCTTCCGGAACCACCGCGCGGCTGCGCGCGAGTTCAGAAAGCTCCGGCTGGCTCAATTCGACCTGGATACCCCGCGCGATCGCGGTGGCCACATCGCTCTGCAGTGCCAGCACATCCGTGAATTTGCGCTCGAAGTTATCGGCCCACAGCGCCCCTTCCACGTTGGTCTGATACAGTTTTGCGGAGATGCGCACGCGGTCTCCCGAACGGACGACCGAGCCTTCCACAACCGCGTCGACATTCAGCTCCTGGGCGATTTCCTGCAAAGACTTCTGGGTGTGCTTGTACTGCATTACCGAGGTGCGAGAGATGACCCGCAGCTTCTTGATTTGCGAAAGCTCGGTGATCAGGGTATCGGTCATGCCATCCGCAAAATAATCTTGCGCGGGATCGCCTGAAAGATTCTCCAGCGGCAAAACGGCGATTGACTGGATCGCCCCGACCATCACCTTTCTAGGTTTCGTTCCGGTGCGGCCGGAGAACCAGTAACCAATCACCACCGCCAGCAGCACGATGGCCAGGAGCGCGAAATTCCGCGTCCTGTTTTTCCGCTTGGCGGTCCCTTCCCGCTGCGCCAACACGCTGAAATATTCGTGGCTGCGCGAACTGGTGGTCGCCGCTTCCAGCGCGGCGCGGACCTCCCCCGCGCTCTGGTAGCGTTGCCCCGGATCCTTGTCCAGACAGCGATCAATCACGCCCTGAAGAATCGGCGGCAGAGGTGGAGTGATGAGCGGCGCGCGCTCCCGCAGGATGGCTGCGCTCAATTCAAACGCCGTGCCGCCGCGAAAAGGACGCCGCCCTTCGGCCATCTCATACAGCAGGACGCCCAGCGACCAGATGTCGCTGCGCGCGTCTCCCTCTTCGCCCTTTAGGATTTCCGGCGCCACATACGGAAGTGTCCCGGTGAAGGTATGCTGCGATTCCCAGGATTGGTCAAACCGCGTGGTCTCGTCTCCGCCGTGTCCTGTATCCATGCGGCGCGAAATGCCAAAATCCAGAACTTTCAGCCGGCCGTGTGGCGTCACAATCACATTCGCGGATTTCAGGTCGCGGTGGGCGATGCCCCGGCTATGCGCGTGCCCCAGCGCCTCCGCGAGTTGCATCCCATAGCGCTCGACCTGCTCCAGCGCCATTCCGTTTGAGGGAATTTCCATGCTCAGTGGGCGGCCTTCGACATACTCCATCGCGATATAGGGCTTGCCGTCAATTTCGCCTACTTCGTAAATCGTGCAGATGTTGGGGTGATTGAGGGCGGAGATGGCACGCGCCTCCTGCAGCACGCGCTCGTGGCTCGCCGAGCCGCCGGCCGGAAGGATGCCGAGGAATTTCAGGGCTACTTCGCGCTGGAGTTTTTCGTCATGGGCGCGATACACCACGCCCATGCCGCCTTCGCCGAGCTTTTGTTCGATAAGGTAGTGGCCGAATTTTTGCCCTAGCATGGCGACTCTTTCTAGGAGAGTTCACCACAGGCCCCGCTGGGGAGCAAGCAAAAGTCTCGTTATTTGTAGGGGATGCGGGTGAGTATTACCTAAGTTGATGGAGCTTGTTGGTGCCCCGGTCGACCAATACTACCGCGCCTACCACCAGTGCGGCCGCAATGCCCACTTTCAAGGTGATCGCTTCACCGCCGTAGAGCCAGCCGAGCAGCACCGCGACCACCGGGTTCACATAGGTATGCGTCGCAACCAGGGTGGGCGAATAGTGCTCCAGCAACCAGTTATAGGCGGTGAACGCGATGACCGAACCAAACACAATCAGATACGCGAGTGCCAGCCACGATTTCATGGTGATGTGAGCGAGAGACAGTTCCCTGGCCTCACCCGCCAACGTCCCAACGGTCAGCAGCATTACTGAACCGGTCAGCAGGGACAGCGCCGACAAGAGTAACGGGCTACCCGAAAGTTTCGACTTCCGCGAGTAGATGATGCCTATGGACCAGAAGAGCGCTCCAATCAACACGGCGATTGGCCCGAGCGACCCGCGGGAGCCCGCCTCCAGGCCGCTTCCACGCACTAGAATTCCCACACCGACCAGGCCGAGGAGAATGCCCGCGAGCAGCATGCCATTCAAACGCCAGACACGCGCGGCTGCGGAAGACAATAGAAAAACGATAATGGGCTCAATGGCGATCAACAGGGAGGCCAGCCCGCTGGGGACATATTGCTCGGCCCAGTGCAGCGAACCGTGGCCGACCAGGAAAAAGAAAAATCCGATGACGACGCTGGCGCGAAGCTGCGCCCACGTCGGGCGCTGCCCCTTCGCCAATGCCCAGGCGAGGAGAATCGATCCTGCAATGAGATGCCGGAATCCCGCTGTATACAACGGCGGGATGGTTTCAACCGCGTAGCGGATGGCCAGGTAGGTGGAGCCCCAGATGACGTAGATCGCCAGAAACGCCAGGATGACGCGGAGCCGCCAGGAGCCGCGGGCTTCCTCGGATTCGAGCGCGGCCGGCGCGGTGACGATGGATTGTGTGGTGTCGCTCATGAAGCTTTTCTGTAACGACCTAAAGCTGCTATACTCGTTTCACAGAGTACTCTTGCCTCTGTAATGCGTCAATGAGTTTTATCTCGTTACCATGATCTCCGCGTCCCGCCAGTTCCGCATCCACAACTTCGGCGCCGCCGCTCCCTGGGTGGACCTCGCCAACAGCGAGATGTGGGACGGCTATGGTTATCTCACCGACTTCCTGAACGATCCGCAATGGATCCGGGACTTCCTGGAATTCTGGCACTTCCGCGTTCCGCTCCCGAGCCCCGCTGCGCTTCGCGAACTCCGCAAACTGCGCAAATTGATGCGCCACATCGCGAAAAAAACGTCGCAGGGTGCGGCGATTCAAAAGCGGGAATTAAAAGCGCTGAATTCATGGCTCAGGGTGCCCGTTTTTCAGCGACTGGTGGAGAACCAAAATGGGTTGCGGTGGGCGCTCGAACCCGTACAAAATGGCTGGCCCGCCGTCCCGGCGCGCATCGCTGCGTCTCTTGCTGAAGCGTTAACGCAAGAACCGCAAGATCGCCTGAAGCTGTGCGCTAATCCGGGGTGTCTCTGGGTTTTTGTGGACCGTACGAAGGGAAATGTGCGCCGCTGGTGTAGCGACGCTACTTGCGGGAATCGCGATCGCGTACGCCGTTCACGCGCCGCGCACAAAAACGCAGGTTAAGGCCTCCGAAACAGAATTTTGTCTTTCAAGATTTCAATGGCGACGCTTAGCTTTGCTTGTTTCGCACCAGCGACAGGAACTCGTCGCGGGTCTGCTTGTTGTGCCGGAAAGAGCCCAGCATCGCGCTGGTGACCGCCTGCCCGTGCTGCTTCTCCACCCCGCGCATCTGCATGCACAGGTGCCGCGCCTCGATAATCACACCGACGCCTTCCGGGCTGATCTTCTCTGAAATTGCCTCGGCAATCTGACTGGTCATACGCTCCTGGATCTGCAGCCGCCGGGCGTACATATTCACCAGCCGCGCGACTTTGCTGAGCCCGAGGACACGCTTGCTAGGCAAATACGCCACATGGGCCTTGCCGAAAAACGGGAGCAGGTGATGTTCGCAAAGGCTGAAAAATTCAATGTCCTTCACCACCACCATTTCGTCGTAATGAACGCTGAAAGTCGCGCCGTTCAACACGCTGTCCAGATTCTGGCTGTAGCCGCTGGTCAAAAACTTGAGCGCTTTTTCGTAGCGCTCGGGAGTCTTGCGCAGGCCTTCCCGGTCGGGATCCTCGCCAAGTTGTGCAATGACCTTGCGCATCAGGTCGGCGATGCTTTCCTTGGGTGTCTCAATCTTCGGCTCGTTCAAGAATATTTCCGTTGGTTTGGTCACTGGCCCTATCCTCTTTTCCCGCACTGTCAAGCGATACTAAAGTTCTTCCCCCGCATATTCGAACGTGTTGTTGGAGGTCTCTTCAACCCGCACTCGCTCGAGTTTCGCCTTCGGAAAGTGTTTCAGGCGCTGGTAAATCTCCTTGCAGACGTTTTCCGTAGTCGGCACGCTATCGCGAAACACGGCAACATCTTCGTTCAACAGTTTGTGGTCGAACGCTTCGAGCACTTCCCCTTCCACAAAGCCATCGAGGTCCGCCAAATTCGCGATCATGCCCGTGGCGGGGTCCACCGTGCCGGACACGGCGACTTCCACCACATAGTCGTGTCCGTGGCCATGGGGGTTGTTGCATTTCCCATAGACGCGACGGTTTTCCTCTGCGCTCAGCTTTTCGCTGTGCAGCCGGTGCGACGCGGAAAACCGGTAGCGCCGGCCCAGCTCGACTTTGAGCCCATCGTTCACGCTCCGTGCGCTCCGTTCCGGTAGCAATCGGCGTACAAATCCGGCGTCTCGTACAGACGCACCTTGTGCAAGCGTCCCTTGTTTATCTTCGGCTCCAGAAGATTCCAGATCACGCGTGCAATGTTTTCGCAGGTGGGAATCTGCCCTTTCAACTCGGCGACCTCGTAATTCAGGAAGCGGTGATCCATGCGCTGGGTGATCTCCCGCTCCAGAATTTCCTTCAACTCTTTCAAGTCCAAAACCATCCCGGTGACAGGATCTGGCTCACCCGCGACCGTCACTTCGAGAGTGTAATTGTGGCCGTGGCCGTGGGGATTATTGCACTTCCCAAAAATGCGCTTGTTCTCCTCGGCGCTCAATACCGGGTTGTGATATAAGTGCGAGGCCGAAAATTCGAGTTTTCGCGTCAGGTATACCATTTTTCTTCTAACTCTTTGATGCGCGAGGGGTATCAACAGGATACGCTCTCCCCTTCCATTCCAGACGGCCGTTGCGGTGGCTCCGGTAAGAGGCCAACAGCACCGCCGCGAACAAGATGCGGCCTGGAATTCCATAGGCCGCTAAACGAGCTGGAAAGCCGCACTGCTTGAGTGCCACGGCGGAGGAAGTGAGTATCGCCAAAAAGCCAGAGGCGAGCACGCCAACCGCAAAAGCCAGGGATCTCAATTTCCACCCCACGCCCGCCGCTGCCAAAAGCACCAGCAAGACTGGCAGCAGTGCCCCGGTTAATTCGGCCCCCAGGGCGTCAAGGTTTCCGCCCATTAGCGAATACAAATTCTTTTTCCAGCCTTCCCACATCGCCGCAAACGACTGGTACATCCGGACGCGCACGATGCCCTTCCCGCTGCCAAACCAGATGCGGTATCCCGCCGCCTTCACTCGCGCGGCCAGCGCTACGTCCTCCAGCACGTCTCCGGCAATGCTGGCGTGTCCGCCGATGGCATCATAGGCATCGCGCCGGATCAGGATGAACTGCCCATTCGCGGCAGCAGCAGCCGATTTCGGGTCGTTCACATCGGCGAATCGAAATAGGCCGTTGAGCCGCGCGTAGACGTAAGGAATCGTGGCCTTCTCGTACCACGTTTGCATCACCTGCTCCGGCGAAAACGAAACCAGGGCGGCGCCATACTGCCCGGCGATGGAAAGAGCTTTGGCAGCAGAATCGGATTCGTGAACGGCATCGGCATCGGTGAACAACAGCCATTCCCCGTGCGCTTCTTTGGCCCCCAGCCACACCGCATTATTTTTGCCCACCCAACCCGCGGGCAATTCCGCCGCCTGCAGCAATTTCACTTGGGTATATTCAGCGGCCAGGGCGTGCACAATTTCTGCCGTGCGGTCGGAGGAGTGATCGTCAATCACCAGTATCTCCGCAATCTCTCTTTGTTGGGCGAGGGATTCCACACACGCCGCGATCACGGCCTCCTCATTGCGAGCGGGGACAATGGCGCTGACGGTTTCGAGATTGGAGGAAGAGCGGCTCATGTGGTTGGGGCGGAGGAAGGCTTCCCGCTGGCAGTTCTATGGGTTATTATAGCTTTATATGAATACGCTACTGCGGAAATTCATGGCTTGGGGCAGCATGGGCTTTGCCTTCTTCGTACTGGCCTTCTTCACCCTACCCCACTATCGCCAGGGCGAATCCTCCATCGCCGGCAAAACCGCCGAGGATATTCCGCTGGAGTTGAACGGGAAGCCCGCGCACCTCTCCGATCTTCGCGGCAAAGTTGTGGTGTTGAATTACTGGGCGACGTGGTGCCCGCCGTGCGTGGAGGAAACGCCCTCGCTGATTGAGCTGAACAAGCGCCTCGCGTCACGCAACGGCGTGGTCCTTGGCGTCAGCGTGGATGAGGATGAAGCGGCCTACCAGAAATTCATCCAGGACCACGGCATCAATTTCCTGACTTCCCGCGACCCTTCCAAGAAATCGGCGCAGGATTATGGCACCGTGATGTATCCCGAAACGTACATCATCGATCGCCGCGGCAAGATCGCCCGCAAAGTCATCGGCCCGCAGGATTGGAACTCCGCGGAAATGGTGGCTTATTTCGACGCGCTGCTAGGACAAAACTGAAGAGCCGTTCCCTGCTGCAAATTCCCAAAACTATTTTGTAGCCGCAAGCCAGGCCGCTGAAGTGGCCAGCTTGCCGCCGGCCTGTTTTAGATCGGCAACAGCCGTCGGCACATCCTTATCCTGAACCGCGCGGACCAGGTCTTCGAGCATCGTGGTCTCAAACTTGGCTTTAAGCGCATCGAGCGCCGTGGCCCTCACGCAATATTCGGTGGCCACTCCGGCAACGCCCACGCGGTCGATCCCCTTCTCGCGCAGCTGCTGCTCCAGCGTCGCTTCGTCAAAGCCGGAATAAGCCGCCCCATCCACTCCCACTCCCTTGTGAATCACCACGTCTCCCGCCTGAGCGACCAGAGGCGGCATCAGTTCGGCTCCCGGGGTATTCGCCACGCAATGCACCGGCCAAGGCCCACCATTCACCTTGAACGAGCTGTGATTCGCCGGGTGCCAGTCCTGGGTATAAACGATCAGCACACCGTGCCGCCGTGCTTCGTCAATGTAATTCTTAAGCGGCTGAAGCAACGAAGGCGTATTCGCGGCCGCCAGCGCGCCGCCCTCGCAAAAATCTCGCTGCATATCCACCACCACCAGCGCCGATTTGCTCATGCGATTTCCCTCTTAGTCAAAATCTGCCGCGAACCCGCCAAAAGGGATCGCTAAATCTCGTTTTGCTGATTACGGATTACTGATCACTGATTACTCTCTTCTACGCCTCGTGATAATCCATCAAAATCAATCCCACAAAAATAAAACATACCGGCCAAACCCATCCCAGATATTTCCGCATACTGTTTTCCTGCGGCAGGCGCAGTTCCAGCCAGCGCGCCCAGCCGGCGATGATTCCGAAAATTGCCAGCGGCGTATGGCTCAACTCAATGAGCATCTCCTGCTTGATGTTGGTGACCCCGTGCGTATGCGTCAGCAACACCACGCCGCCAATCGCGCAAACACCCGGGAAAACCAGCGCCGCCGCGTGAGATTTAACGCGGTTCGTTTCCACCGCCCACTGGAATAGCGCAAAGGCGATGATCAACAGCACCGCCGCGCGATGCTGCAGCACGTCCGCCTCGCCAAAACTCGCCCAGAAGCCGTTCGGCCCGAGCGGCCAATTCTCCGGGTCGGCCCGCAAAAACAAAAACACCGCGAGCCCCAGAAACATCAGCGGCCAGATTTTCGCCCAGGAAAAATATCGGTTGCGCGAAAGCAGCGCCAAAATGCCCATCAAGAGAACAATCAGACCGGCCCAGGCATGGTTGTACTCCGACCAGGCAATGTCCCCCGGAGTGTCGGGATGCGCGAAACTTTCTCCAGGCATGAATGCGGCCGGAACTTTTACACCTGCGAGCTTCGCCTGCCTCACCATCTCCTTACCGGCTGGCGACAAATCGCCCAGTGGCGGACTGCTCAAGCGCGGCATTCGCGGGGCATAGCGCACCGCAATTTCGTGCAAGCTGACGCGGTCCTCGGGGAGGTCGGCTCCGGGAGGCTGCGACGTCAGCGAAGCCGCCGCCAGAATAACCGTCAGGCCTATGCCGATCTCCACTTCGCCGAAACGCCGCAAGCTGGTGGCGCCGGTCGTCGATGCCGCGCCGATTCCCCGCACAATGTAAAAGTTCGCCGCGCCCAGCAGCAGCAAGAGCCCAAACAGAATCACTTTGGTTCCCACCATGATGCCGTAGGCCGTGCCGTATAGCGCATTCCACGAGCCCACGAACACCAGGCTCATGCCCAGCCCGGCCAAAAACAGTACCGCCACACTGATTTGCGCCAGCCGCGAAAATCTTTGGCTGATCTTCACTCTTACATCCTGATCCGCAATGCGTTTCATGGCCAGCAGCAGATAAGGCAGCCCGCCGATCCAACTCGCCGTCGCCAGATAATGCAGGGACGTCAATCCGACGAGCACCGCGCGATCCTCCATCCGAGAAAACGAGTGGCTGGTCACCACCGACGAGCCCAGCACCAGCAGCGCTGGCAGAAGCACCATAGGATTCACACTCTTGCGCAGGCTTTCGGGCCACAGCACGATTGCAATCGCCGCCAGGATTGCCACGATCCCAGCCTGCGCAAAGTTTGCGCCCAGCAGTTCGCCAAAAGAATTGTTCGTGGAATTTTGCAGAACGAGAGCATTGATGGAAAGGAAGCAGCATTGGCACAGCGCAAATCCCACCGCACTCCACCGGATGATTTTCCACGCCGGCTGCCTTAGCGCATCCGGCCGCAGCGCTTCGTTCGACGCCACTAAACACAAAAAGATCACGCCGCCGACCAGGATCGTTTGAAAGCACAGGATCGAGGCGCGCAACAGAACTACGAGAAAGCCGAAGATGCCGAGAAGATCAGCCATGAAGGGCGCTCAGGATCCCTTCACCGTAAACGGAACCACGCCGCGGGTGATGTGTCCGTCGGGCGCCAGCACCTGCCATTGAATTTTGTAAGCACCGGGAGCGAGTCCCGTGGCCTTCGAAGTCAGCGTATCCGCAGAAACCTGCTTCTCCAGCGGCAAGTCGGTGACACTGTTGTCCGGACGTGACAACTGAACCTTGGAACGCGCCGCATCCACGCGCGAGTTGTATTTCAACATGATGGCGACGTCGGGGCCCGCCACCGTGGCGTTGGCCGCGGGCGAACTCTCCTTCAAAATCGCGTGCCCTTCGGCGATGCGTCCGGCAACGAGCACAACGGCCAGGGCCAGCATTGCCGCGACACCTTGAACGATCCATTTCCTTCTGCACTTCATTCTTTTCTCCAAACTGAGGGTAAGCGGAAAGCGCGAACTTCCCTTTCCCACTATAGCAGCGCGGGTGATTCACCCCAAAATCATACGCAGTTTCGATATATTTTTGCGGGGAGAAATGGCTCGGGCAGTTGGCTAAAACTTTCTGCTATTCGTAACGCAGCGCTTCGACAGGATCCAGCTTGGCAGCCTGCATCGCTGGCATCCAACCGCTGATAACACCGACAACGATCAGGATCAGGCTTGAAAGCACCATGGTGGTCACGGATAGTGTCAGATGAATGTCTACCTTCCCCGACTCATCTTCGTAGGCGGGGCCCAGGAACGGCAGCCTGCCGATCGCCGAGGTAAGCACCGCGGAGAACAGCATTCCAATCGCCCCCGCAGTGAGCGTGAGCACCAGCGCCTCCAACAGAAATTGCCAGCGTATGTGCGCCTTTCTTGCGCCCAGTGCCCGACGCAAACCAATTTCGCGCACCCGTTCTTCCACCGATACCAGCATGATGTTCATCACGCCCACGCCGCCAATCGCCAGGGTCATCGCGCCAATCATGAACAGCAGCCCCTCGATTCCCAGCGTTATGCCGTCGTAGATGGGCTTAAATTCCTGCCGGCCGAACATGGTGATGGCGCGCTTGTCGTTGGCGGAAAAGTGCTGGCGGTTGGCGATCGCGGTGCGGAATTGCTGCATGGCCAAAGCCTCAAATTCCGGTGCCACGGGCTCAAAAATCATCACACTCGCGTAACGGGCATCCCAGATGTCCGCCGCCGCGGGATACGGAATGAACGCCGACTCGTCGTCGCAGTTGAAATAACAACTGTCGGCGAATTTCATGTCCATGGTGCCAATGACGGTGAATCTCACGCCATTGATACGCACGGTTTCTCCGACCGCTGGAGTCCCGCTGAAGAGTTTCTTCTTCAGCCGCGCGCCCAGGAACACCACGCGCCGCCGTTCGGCGATATCCTCCGGCGAAATCCACCTGCCATCCGAAGGAACTTCATTGCGCATGTCGCCATATTCCGGATAGACGCCGCGAATCGCGCTGTCCGAGAGCCGTTCGTCATGCGAAATTCCCAGAAATTTTACGTTCTCGAGCGTGACCCGCTTGATCAACGGCGACTGGGCTTTCACCCAATCCGCGTCTTCCTGCTCAAAGCGCACCGCTTTCCCCGCTCGCTCGCCACCCGCCTGCTCGCTGGTCGTTCCTGGCCAGCAAATCACCGCCGCTTTGCCAAAGACTTCAAAGGTATATATCAACACGCTGCGGAATCCCGACCCATAGCTCAGCAGCAGCGTCACCGCGACAATGCCCCAGGAAATGCCTGACATCGTGAGCAGACTCCGCACGCGATTCCGCCCCAGCGCCGCCCAGGCCTCTTTGAATACCTCAAAAAGCATCATCCGCCCGCCTCGAAGCGAAGGGCTTCAATGGGATCCACAGAAGCCGCGCGATTCGCCGGATAGAGTGCGGAAAGCACCGCAATCACCCCAAGTAAGCTGATCGTCGATGCCGCAAGTTTCCAACTTGCATCCAGCCCGTCAAAATACGGAATCGCCGGCAGCAAGTTCACCAGCCCGCAAAACCCGTAGGAAACAATCAGGCCCACTCCTCCGCTGATGAACACCACGATAACCGTCTCCAGGAAAAACTGGCGGAGAATGGATTCGCGCGTGGCTCCCAGCGCCTTGCGGACCCCGATCTCTCGCGTCCGTTCACGAACGCTGACCAGCATCACGTTCATCACGCCCAGCCCGCCAAGAAAAATGGTAGCCACGCCCACCGCGCCCATGAATATCTCCATGCCCACGAAAATCATGCGATTCGCCTGCGCATTCTTGACGGTGTCCCAGATGCTCGCGGCTTCTTCGTCGCGCGGATCAAAATTGTGCAGTCTTCCCAGCGTGCGGCGCACCTGCTTGACGCAATCCTTATGCGTCTCCAGCGACCACGGCGCCACCAGCAAACGGTCTACCGAGTGCTCGACGGCGGGCGGCTTGTTGGGAAAATCGCGTTTCATGGCATCAAACGGAATAAAAATCTTGCGGATATCCACGCCGTCATAACTGGAGTTCTGATCTTTCGTCTTCATCACCCCGATGACGGTGTACGGAATGCCATTCATCTCGATACTCTGGCCAACCGCGTCGCGCTCGGCAAAGAGCTGCTTCTTGGTATCGCTGCCGAGGAATGCCACGCGCCGGCCTGCGCTGTTGTCTTCGTAGTTGTAGAAGCGCCCTTCGGCCACGGCGATACTGCGAATCTCGGTAAAGGGCGGCAGCGAACCGACGGTGTCAATGTCGCCGCTATTGAAAGCGCTGTGCACTTTGGTGTTGTTGCCAAGTTCCGGCATCACGTATTTGCACGCAGGCGCTTCCTTGGCCACTTCCTTGTAATCGTCTTCCATCCAGTGAATCACGCGGCCGGACCGTGTGCCGCCTGCCTGCATGCTGGTGCGGCCGGAAAACACAATCATCACGTCCTTGCCAAAATTTTCTTGCTGCTTTTGAATGCCGCGTCCCAGCCCCTCGCCCGCAGCCACCATCAGGGTGATGGAAATGATGCCCCAGGCAATGCCGAACATGGTCAGCAGGGTGCGCCGCTTGTGGGCCCACAGCGTGGCGATGGTGTCCCGTAAAAGGTCGCGAAACGTCATTTGCGCCTCGCTATTGCAGGATCACTTGCTGCTTTTCGTTCAGGCCAGCGGTAATCTCCGTCTTTACGCCGTTGGAGATGCCCAGTTGCACGGGAAGCTTTTTCTTTCCGTTGCCCGCCTTAGGATCGGGGATTTCCACCGACGCTTTGCGGTCCTTGTCATAAATCAATGAAGCTTCCGGCACCATCAGCACGTTTTTCTTCTCTTCCAGCACGATTTCCGCGTTGGCGCTCATGTTGGCCTTCAATTCGCCCGTGGAATTCGAAATCGAAACGCGCACCTCAAACGTCGTGACGTTGTCTTTCTCTTTGCCCAGCGGCGAAATTTTGGTCACCTTGCCGGTGAATTTCTTGTCCTTGAAGGACTCCACGACGATGCGTGCGGCTTGATTCAGGTACACCTTGCCAATATCGGCTTCGTCCACTTTCCCCTGCACATACACTTCGCTGACGTCTCCGAGAGTCATGATCAGCGTAGCCTGCGACCCCAGCACAAGGATGGAGCTGACCGCGTCGCCCACGTTCACGTCGCGAGAAAGCACCAGCCCGTCAATCGGGCTCACGATCGTCGAATTGCGCAAATCTTCTTCGGCGTTTTCCAGCGCGGCCTTGGCTTGGGCTTCCTGCGCCACCGCCTTGGCAATTTCTGCGCGCGATACCGCCAGGTTGCGTTGCGCGCTCACCTGTTTGTTTAGCGCCAGTTGATAATTTTTCTCTGCGTCTTCCACCAGGCTCTTGGACATCACGCCGTCCTTATACATCTGCTGCGCGCGCTCCATATTCAGCTTGAGGAACGGCACGTCCGGGCCTTCCGCATCCACCTTGTTGCGCTCTAGCGTCGCCGTGGCCGAGTCCTTGGCCGCTTGCGCCGCCTGATAGTTCGCCTGCGCAGCGCGCAAGCTGGCTTCCAGTTGCACTTTGTCGAGTTCCGCCAACAGCTGGCCGGTCTTCACCTTTTCTCCGTAATCGACATACAGCTTCTTCACAATGCCGCTGGCTTTGGACTTCACTTCCACTTTGGAGAGTGGTTGGATCTTTCCAGTGGCGACGACGACCTTCGCCAGATCTCCACGCTCAGCCTCCGCCAATTTCGAAGGATCAATCTCATGATTCGGGCGCAGGGCGGCAAACACACCATACCCACCACCAATAAGGATGAAGGCAGCCACACTGCCGATAATGATGCGCCGGCGGCGTTTCTTGGCCGCCTTGCCATTTGTTAAAGCACTGCCATTGCTGGACATAACCGACCCCCAGGGCAGAATTCATTCGCGCTGCTGTAGATGGATACGCAGTTCCACTCAGAATGTTCCCGCTCATGGAGTTATAGACGTGGCAAGGTGGCGTGGATCAGGTACGGGTGCCTCGACTTCCGCCAGGCGCGCAAAGGAGACTTGTCATTCTGAGTGCATCCGACGAGGATGCCCGAAGAACCTCAACGCTAAAGTTTCGCACCCCTCAATCGCAGCGCATTGCTGATCACCGACACCGAACTAAAACTCATCGCCGCGCTGGCGATCATCGGGCTCAACAACCAGTGAAACACCGGAAAGAAAACTCCCGCAGCAATGGGGATGCCCAGCAAATTGTATACAAACGCGAACGCCAGGTTTTGCTTGATGTTGCTTACCGTCGCCCGCGACAACCGCCGCGCCCGCACGATCCCTCGCAGGTCGCCCTTCACCAAAGTGATCCCCGCGTTCTCCATGGCGATGTCGGCGCCGGTGCCCATCGCGATCCCTACATCCGCCACCGCCAATGCCGGCGCGTCATTAATTCCGTCGCCGGCCATGGCCACCACGCGCCCTTCTTTTTTCAGGCGCTCAATGACGGAGGCCTTCTGTTCCGGGCGCACTTCGGCTTCAATTTCGGTCAGGTCCAGTTGCTTCGCGATCATCGCGGCCGATTCACGCCGGTCTCCTGTGAGCATCACCAATCGCAAGCCCTCGGCCCGCAGCGCCTTGATCGCTTCGGGCGTGGATTCTTTGAGGAAATCGGTCAGCGCGAGTGCACCCGCGTATTTGTTGTTGATCGCGACGAGCACCAGACTGGTGGACGATGGCCGGTCAGGACCTTGGTTTAGCGCAAGCGGCTGATCGGCTGCATCCAAAATTCCCCGCCCCTGCAGAAATTTCTGCGTACCAATCAGAACGCGATCCCCGTTCAGGCGAGCTTCCACTCCGCCACCCGGACTCGCGCTAAATTCCGTCACTTCGGCCAGCTCAACGCCTTTTTGCTTGGCAGCCTCGACGATCGCTCGCGCCAGGGGATGTTCGCTGGAACGCTCCACGCTAGCCACAATCGAGAGCAACCGATCGTTCGAAAGCCCGCTGTTCTTTACCGCCTCAACGCTCGCCACTCGCGGCTTCCCTTCCGTCAGCGTGCCGGTCTTATCGAGCACCAATGTGTCCACACGCGCCAGTGTTTCGAGCGCTTCGGCGTTGCGCACCAGAACTCCCGCCGTCGCTCCCCGGCCCACCGCCACCATGATGGACATGGGCGTCGCCAATCCCAGCGCGCAGGGGCACGCAATAATCAGCACCGAAACCGCGGCCAGCAGAGCGTGCGCGAATCGCGGCTCCGGCCCAAAAAACGCCCAACCCGCAAAGGCCAGAATCGCAGCAGCCACCACCGCCGGCACAAAATATCCCGCCACCTGGTTCGCCATCCGCTGCATCGGCGCGCGGCTGCGCTGGGCTTCACTGACCAGTTTCACGATTCGCGCCAGCAAGGTTTCGCTGCCGACGCGTTCTGCCACCATTACAAAGCTCCCGCTGGAATTGAGTGTACCGCCGGTAACCTTATCACCGGCTTGCTTTTCCACGGGCAACGGTTCGCCGGTAACCATCGATTCATCCACTGCGCTCGCCCCTTCGCGCACCGTACCGTCCACCGGCACACGCTCGCCGGGACGCACCCGCAGCAAATCGCCAGGTTTCACCTGATCGAGCGCAACGTCGTGGTCCCCGCCGCTCCCAACCACATGCGCCGTTTGGGGCGCGAGATGCAGCAATTCGCGAATCGCCCCACTGGTGCGATGTCTCGCCCGCAACTCCAGCACCTGGCCCAGCGCAACGAGCGTGGTGATCACCGCCGCCGCTTCGAAATAAACGGAGACATCTCCGTGCATATCGCGGAACGATCCCGGGAAAAATCGCGGGAAGAGTGTCGCCGCCAGACTATACAAATACGCCGCGCCCGTGCCCAATCCGATCAGCGTGAACATGTTCGGGCTACGATTCACCAGCGAAGCCCAGAAGCGCTGGAAAAACGGCCAGCCGCACCACAACACCACCGGCGAAGCCAGCACCAACTCGATGCCATTTTTTACCCCGGGCGCAAAGCGCAGGCCCAACGCTTCGCCAAACATGGAAAGCGCCAGCAGCGGCAGCGAAAGCGCTACTCCGACCCAAAGCCGCTTGCGCATCGAGTCATATTCCGGATCGGACTGCTCTTCGGCCACTATGTCCATCGGCTCCAGAGCCATGCCGCAGATCGGACAGTTCCCCGGGCCAATTTGCACGATCTCAGGATGCATCGGGCAGGTGTAACGAATGCCTTGCGCGCCTGCCGGGGGCTTGGCCGCCTGTGCATGCTCCATCCCCGCGGTTCCCGGCGCCGCCAGAAACTTTTCCGGTTCCTTCTCGAAGCGCTCCGCGCAGCGTGGCGAACAGAAATGGTAAGTTTTTCCTGCGTGCTCCGCTTTCCCAGCGGCCTTCTGCAGATCCACCATCATTCCGCAAACCAGATCCTTTGCCTTAGGCGCGGAAGCAAGAATGGGAAGCGATGCCAGGGCGGGCTTTGCGGCCGCTGCGCTTGGCACGGTAGCCGAAGCGGTTTTCACAGGCGCCGCTGCCACCGCCAGATACTTCTCCGTCCCCAACTCGAACTTCTGCGCACAGCCCGCGCTGCAAAAGTAGTAGCTCTTCCCACCATGCTCTACCTTCGCCTTAGCCTTCTCCGGATCAACATTCATCCCACAAACCGGATCGCGTTCCATCTTCTCCCCTCTCTCCCTTGTAGCGGCCGCCTTCCGAGGCGGGCGCCTTATGTAGTGGCCGGTCTTTAGACCGGCCGGCCAGCCCGCCTCATTCCGTAAGGCACCATGCAATCCGGGCCCTCATTCCGCCTTCAGCCCCACCCTCACCGCAAATGCTTATATATCAATTCCAGCAGCTCATCGTACATCGCCGCAGCATCCTTGGGCTTGCCGCTGGCGATCGCCTTCGACGCACAATGCTGCAGGTGATTCTTCATCAGGTTGCGCCCCACGCCCCGCAAGGCCTCCTGCACCGAAGCCATCTGCACCAAAATGTCCGCGCAATACCGGTCTTCCCCCACCATCTTCTGCAATCCGCGGACCTGCCCCTCAATCCGCCGCAACCGGTTCAGATTCGCGGCCTTCAGCTCCGGGGCCACCCCTGCCGCCTTGCGCGCCTTCTTTGCCATCGTCATATACCCCTATGGGGTATTTATACCCCCATCCCCTATCCCATGTCAACCGTCGCAACCGCCCGCCGCCTCTTCCCATTTTCCAATTTCCATTTTCTGTTTTCGATGTGTTCCCCCTCGCCACCCGCCGCTGCTATAATCCAAACCATGACACTTCTCGAAATCACGTTCGCCCTGCACTCCCCGCTGAGCATCGAGCAACTCCAGCGCCTCGGCGAATTCTCCAACACCTACGGCCTCCGCCGCCTTCGCGTGGACGAACAGCACAATCTCCTGACGTTCGAATACGACGCCTCGCGCCTCCGCGAAACGCAAGTAGCCCACGTCCTCGGCAAGGCCGGCATCCCCATCGCACAGAAAGTAGCGGCAACCCCAACCACGGATCCCCTCCCTTTGGAAAAGGCGTCATTGCCCCGATAATTGTTTGGACAGGTGGGCTTTCCAACCTAGGAATTTCTGAAATTTGGGTTCGAGAAGTCGCGAAGGTATGATCGGCGCGGCAAGAAAAGTGGAGCAGACGCCAGACTGAGGTGGGCGCAAAAAAAGTGGGGCCCCCGCTTGGGATCGGGGAGCCCCGGAAGGCGCATCTCAGATGCCAGTGTCGTTTTCACACCGGCGCGTGGGGTCATCCATCCTAGCTTCCCTCTCAGAGGCAGGTGGTAACGATTCGCCAAAGCAGCAAGTAAGCCCCTTCCCCCTCACTTGCCATTCTGTGCGCCTCGTTTCTGAAACGCGCCCACGCTTCCCTCTAATGCACGAGCAGCGCCAAGCCTGCGCACCGACGACTTTCTCATAAACCATTCAAGAATTGATAGTTAGCTGCACCGGCTCGACACATGCCGTGGTCCATTATTGGCATCCGGATTCATATCGGAACTCCGCTTCGGCGCGCCATCTAGAACTCGCCTCGCTCCGAAGCCCTGCCCGGTACCATGACCCGGGTAATGAGTCTCTCAGTAGCCCTGCGCTATCGGTTTTTTTCTGTTTCGGCATGAAACTACCCCCGTATGCCATCTCCTCTGTTGCGTCGTCTCCGCCGCCTGGTCATCTGGATCACTCTAGACATCGTCTTTTTCGCCGGCGCGTTAGCCGTGTCCAGTTGGGCCGATACTTCCGGACAATTCCGCAAGCCGAGCGTTGCGGGCTGCTACTGCAAGTGCGCGCAATCCAAAACCGGAGCGGGCTGCGCCAAAATGTGCGAATTGCCCAAGTATGCGTCCCGATGGTGGGCGGTGAGCTGCGCCAAGCCGCGCGTCCAACCGCCTGTCGACAATCCCGGCGCCGGACCGCACTACCCTCGCGCGCCCCGCGCCGAACGCGCCAGCAATTAGTCCCGGATCTCTGTTCCCCCCAGCAGCTTCGCGAAAATCTCCGGAACCTCAAAAATCGCACGATTCTCCAGCGCGTCCACGTTGCTGCGAAATTCCGCCAGCGTAGCGGGTTCCAGCAATTGCTTTACACCGGGTACGATCTCCCGGAAATTCGGAAGCACGATGCCGACTCGTTTTTCCTTCACCCACTCGGTGTTATAGCGCTCCTGCGGCAGCGTCCAGGCGTTGCATTCGAGAATCACCGGCAGCTTGCGCATCATCGCTTCCGCCACGCTTCCGGGGCCAGGCTTCCCAATCAGAAAATCCGCCGCCCGCATCAACCGGTGAACCTCCTTGGTGAATCCAACGATATGCAGAGGCAAATTCCATTTCTTCGCGCGGAACGCTTCGGCGAGCTTTTCATTCCGCCCGCAAATCACGATCAACTGCAGCGGCAAGCGCGCGTCGTCCAATTGCTGAACGATCTGGTACATCGCTTTCGAACCGAACCCGCCGAATAAAAGCATTCCTGTGGTCACATCCGGCCGCAGCCCGAGCTCCTCGCGCACGGCGGCCGGCTCCGTATTGTCGGGAACATAAAAATCCGGCCGCAGGATCATGCCTGACGTCCGAAAAATGTGTGCAGCATCTTTCCCCATGGCGCGGGCCTGCTCCACCGCCTTTTCCGACCCGCAAATGACGTGTTGGTTCTCCACCGGCTCAATCCAGAAATGCGGCGGAAAATCCGCGATGTCGGTGATCAACGTGGCAAACGGCCTTTCCCCGTGCACCAACTTCCATGCCTCGGCAATCTCCCGGTTGAAATGCGGAATCACGGAGACCAGCAGGTCTCCCTCGTCCTGTCGGAAATAATCGGCCAGCAATTTCACCAGTGGCCGGTGGAAAATCCGGATAGTCGTCTGCAAAACCCGCAGCAACTGGGTCGCACCCAAGGTCCAGCCGTTCCGCAACAGGGTGTTGTACTGCTCCTGAATCCGAATGCCGGTAAGTTTCCGCAGGACATCCAGCTTGTCGGTCAGGTCCTGAAACTGCACCAACCGCACTTCCCAGCCGCGATTTTGTTGGGAAATCACCGTCTGCAAGGCGACTGCCGCGTTACGATGGCCCCCGCCAGCGTCATGGAATAAAACCTGTATTTTCTTCATCGGCGTGCATTGTTCCATACCAATGTGAATATTCTGCAAACAAACCGCAGGCACGCTCCATGCCATGTGGAAAACTCTTGAAGTCTTTTGTGCTCAATCAGTTCCACCCTTATTTTCATATGCAATTCGCCCTTGTTTTATGTGCTGTTCATATCCCGCATCTAAGCTTTTAACATGCGTTGCGACCTTCATGTTCATTCGACTGCATCTGGGATGTGCGATACCCCGGGTTTGCGCCGGATTTGCAAGGAGTCCTACAACGACCCCGCCGAGGTCTACCACCGCTGCAAGCGCCTCGGCATGTCCATGGTCACACTGACCGACCACGATTCCGTTGACGCCGCGGAATTCCTCCGCAAATACCCCGACTTCTTCCTGAGCGAAGAAGTGACCGTTCGCATGCCCAGCGGCACGCAGATCCACCTGGGCGTTTACGGAATCACCGAAAAGGATCATGCGGAAATTCAGCGCCGACGCAACGATTTTATAGCGCTGCTGATGTACCTCACCGAGCGTAAGATTTTCTTCAGCCTCAACCATGTGTTCTCAAGCCTCACCGGGCGCCGCGACATGAACGATTTCAACTGGTTCGCTTCCTACGTGCCGGCTTTTGAAGTGCGCAACGGCCAAATGTGGAACCGTGCCAATCAGCAGGCAACGCAGCTTGCCGCAAATCTCGGCAAGGCCGGCGTCGCCGGCAGCGATTCGCATACGCTTGCCGGCGTGGCCAAGACGTTTACCGAAGTGCCGGGAGCGCGCACCGTTGATGAATACTTCGCCGGCCTGCGCAGTGGCCGCGGCGTCATCCACGGCCTGGATGGCAGCTACCTGAAAATCACGCGGGACATTTTGAGCTATGCAGGCAACCTGTTGAAAGAAAAGCCGGCGGCTGCAGCGCTTCTGCCGCTGACCGCTTTCATCCCCGCGGTCACCGCCTTTCATTGGCTGAACGAAATCCGCTTTTGCAAGCAGTGGGCAGCGCGCCTGGATGGCAAGCAGAAGCAGCCGCGCATGCTCTGGGACGTCGATTCGAGCTTTGAGGCCAACTGGGCGAGTTGAGGTGCAGCCATGACTGTGGCGAAAACCGTCTGGGGTTACATCCAGAACCGCGATCACCGCGTCATGCGGCGCGTCAACCGCTGGAAAGCGCCGCGCTGGATTCGCTACTGGATGATTGCGGCCACGCGGATTGGCGACGGCTGGCTGTGGTACAGCCTGGCTCTCATTCTATTAGTCGCCGGCGGGCCGAACCGCTATGCCGCGGTTACCGCCGCGGCTTGCGCGGCCCTTGCCGGCGTTCTTGTCTTTAAAGTGCTGAAGAAAATCAGCCATCGCCAGCGCCCCTGCCACTTGGAGCCGCATTGCTGGTCTCGCGTGCTGCCTCCGGATAAGTTTTCGTTTCCCTCCGGCCACACCATGACCGCGTTTTCCATCGCGCTGGTGATCAGCTATTTCTACCCGGGCATGGAAGGCATGCTCTATTTTCTCGCCGCCAGCATTGCGGTCTCCCGCATAATCCTCGGCATGCACTTTCTCAGCGACGTGCTGGCTGGAGCCGTCCTCGGCTCCGGACTGGGCGTCGCCGCCATCGTTGTCTTCGCTTCCTACGGCCTCGCATAGAAGACCTGATCTTCGTTAGAAATCCTTGGCGCCGCCGCGCTAAACTTGGCCGACGCTCATGAGTAATTCCGCGCCGGGCAAACTGCCGAAAATCCTGCTGGAAATTGCCGTTGCCTCGCTCGAACGCGCCCTCGCTGCCGAACGCGCCGGTGCCCACCGCCTGGAACTCTGCGCAAATCTGGAAGCGGGTGGACTCACTCCCAGCCTCGAATTGATTCGCAAGGTGCGCTCTGCCGCGCACCTGCCTCTTCATGTCCTGGTGCGCCCGCGCCCCGGAAATTTCGCGTACACAGCGGATGAATTTGCACGGATGAAAGAAGAAATCGCGGCCATCCGTGGAGAAGGAGTGCACGGAGTCGTCACCGGCGTTTTGTTGCCGGATGGTTCGGTTGATAAAGATCGCAGCCGGGAACTGGTCCAACTCGCCGCACCGCTTCAGGTCACGTTCCACCGTGCGTTTGACGAGAGCAAGAATCTCGCCGCGGCCCTGGAAAACGTCATCCTCACGGGTGCGCACCGCATCCTAACCTCCGGCGGCGCACCCGATGCAGCACAAGGCGCACCTGCTCTCCGGAAACTGGTGCAGCAAGCGGGAAAGCGCATCATCATTGTGCCAGGCGGAGGTCTCCACGCCGGCAATCTCGCGGACGTAGCCCGTACCACCGGTGCACGCGAACTTCACACCGGTCTCGGCACCGTGATTCCCTACGCCAACTCCGACACCCCAGCCTTCGAAGCTGCGGTCCGAGCCTGCCTCGCAAGTCTCCGGCGGTAACGGCGCCATCCTGGCGGCAAGCCCGCCGGCAAGATGGCGGCGCTACCGGGCCCCTTCCCGCACAAAAAAAGGGGCACGCAATCGCGTGCCCCGGAATGCCTCGAATTGTTGTGAGCTTCAGGCCTTCTGCGCCTGCCGCCGGAGGAATGTCGGCACGTCCAGATCGTCCTTGGAGACTTCTGGCGAAACCTCGCGCACATTCTGCGCCACCTGATGCACGATATTGGGCGGGGTCTGCGGCAATTCCTGCTGCACAGGGGTTTCCCGCCCGGCCTTCCATGTCCGCGGCAGCACCGACTGCTTCTGCTGCGCCTGCTTCTTCGCCGCTTCCTTGAACCCCGCGGCAATCACGGTGATCTTCACCGAATCCTTCATATTTTCGTCCATCACCGCGCCGAAAATGATATTCGCATTTTCGTGCGCCGCCTTCTGGATGACGCTGGAAGCCTCATGCACCTCATGTAGCGTAAGCGAAGAGCTCCCGCAAATGTTAATGAGGATGCCTTGCGCGCCCTGAATGGAATTATCTTCCAGCAAGGGGCTGGCAATCGCCCGGTTCGCCGCATCAATCGCGCGGCTCGCCCCATTCGCCACCGCCGTGCCCATCACCGCGTAGCCCTGCCCGTGCATGATGGCCTTCACGTCCGCAAAATCGCGGTTGATGATGCCGGGCACGGTGATGATGTCCGAAATCCCTTGCACCGCCTGGCGCAAAATGTCGTCGGCAATGCGGAACGCATCGAAAAAGCTGGTGCCCCGCTCCACGGTCTCCATCAGCCGCTCGTTGGGAATCACAATTACGGTATCAACTACGCCGATCAGGTCCTGCAGCGCCTGCTCTGCCTGCAGCATCCGGCGCTTGCCCTCAAACGCGAAAGGCTTGGTGACCACCGCCACGCTCAACGCGCCCAGTTCACTGGCCAGCGAAGCCACCACCGGCGCCGCGCCGCTCCCCGTGCCTCCACCGAGGCCCGAGGTAATAAAAATCATGTCCGCGCCTTCCAGCGCTTCGATGATTTTGTCCGTATCTTCCAGCGCCGCCTTGCGCCCGATCTCCGGGTTCGCGCCCGCTCCCAATCCTTTGGTCAGCTTCGCGCCCAACTGCAACTTCACCGGCGCTTGCGACATCTTCAACGCCTGCAGGTCCGTGTTGGCAGTGATGAACTCCACGCCTTCCACTTTGGCACGGATCATTCGGTTCACTGCATTGCAACCGCCGCCGCCGACGCCAATCACCTTGATTTTTGCCGGCTGCAACTCCTCGCTGAAGCTCATCCGGATTCCCGCGTCTTTCGGTGTCATGCCTTTCCCCCTGTCCGGCTGGTCCAAATCCTTTATAGAACTCGTATTCCCCTGATTCCACTGGGACTTTTCAGGGCCTGTGGAAAACGGCTCCGTCTGCAAAACCTGGTACTTCCCTTGCACTTTGTGTTCCCTGCCGCTCTGAGTGACTTCTAATACCGTTTCGGCCGCTCCGCTCTACGCCCCGGCAAACATCGCCTTCAATTTCGATACAAGGCCGTTCCCTTTTTGCGTTGCCGCCCGGCGACTCTTCGCCGCGTATAGCACCAATCCGACAACCGTTGCGTATTCCGGTTTCGCCACCGACTCCGGCAAATCGAGAATCCCTTGCGGCTCGGCAATGCGCACCGGCAACTGAAAAACCTGCTCCGCGAGCTCGCCAAATCCAGTTAACTGCCCGCCGCCACCCGCCAGAACAATTCCTGCGGGGATTTGCCGCTCGAGCCCCGCGCGCCGCAAGTCGTCGCCCACCATCGCGAGCAACTCCTGGGCCCGCGGCTCGATAATCTCGGTCAGGTTGCGTGCGAAGATGGTGCGTGGCGGGCGGTCTCCGACGCTGGCGATTTCAATCGCGCCATCGTCGTGCAAAAGCTCCCCGCAAGCGCATCCGTGCCGATGCTTAATCTTTTCCGCTTCGGGAATCGGTGTGCGCAATCCCACCGCCAGGTCGTTCGTGAAGTGGTCGCCGCCGATCGCAACTGTTCCGGTGTGACGCACCACGCCACCGCCAAACACTACCAGGTCGGTCGTTCCTCCGCCGATATCCAGCAGGCAGCAACCCAATTCTTTTTCATCCTGTGTCAGGCACGCTTCCGCGGAAGCCAGCGGCTCGAGCACCGTGTCGTTGATCAAAATCCCCGCCTTATTCGCGGCGGAAACCAGGTTCTGCGTCGCGGCCATCGAGGAAGTGACCACGTGCACATTCGCTTCCAGGCGATGTCCGACCATGCCGATGGGATCGTGAATGCCGTTCTGCGCATCCACCATGAATTCATGTGGCAGGACGTGCAGCACTTCGCGATCTTCGGGCATGGCAATGTTGCGCGCCGCATCCACGGCCCGGCGCACATCGTCGCGCTCCACGTCGCGTCCCCGGTTACCCAGGGAAATACCGCCACGGCTGTTCACACCGCGCACGTGGCCGCCCGCCACGCCAATCACCGCTGATTCCACGGGCACGTTGGCCACGCTTTCGGCCTCTTCCACCGCCCGGCGGATCGAACTTACCGTCGAATCCAGATTGACGATCAGCCCCTTGCGCAACCCTTTGGATTCAGCGGCGCCCAGCGCCAGGAAGCGCACCTGTTCGTTTTCGATTTCCGCCAGCAGCACGCACGTCTTTGTACTGCCGATATCCAGCCCGACGAGGTATTTGTCTTTCTTTGCCAAGGTGCTCTCCTGCTTTTTATTTAGTCTTCGTCACAGGTGTGCTGGTGTCGGGGTTCACCACCACCTGCCGGGAATATCGAAGGTCAATCGCGTGCACCGGGCCGGTGCTGGCCTGCCACTGCGCGAAATTCTCCACCAGCGTCCGGTATTTGCCGGTGAATTCGCTCTGGCCAAAATGCACCGTGACTGCGGGAGCGTTGCCATCAGTGCCCAGTCCGGTGAGCACCGCGGACAGATCGCGCGGATTGCCGAGATCGATTTCGCTAACGCGCTCGGAGGAACCTGACTTCACCAGGTCAATGTCCTTCATAAACTCCTGATAAACCTGCATCCGCTTCTCGCGCTCTTCGCGGGACATGTTCTCCGACATTCCGGTGACAATCGGAAAATGAAAATCCTCGCCGTCCGGGCGGTCCAGCAGCACACCGTGCGCGTCAATCAGCGTAAGCTCGCTGCCATTGCGGAAAAACGCCACCGGCGTGCGCTCCGTGATTTCCACGCGCAGATGGTTCGGCAAAATCCGCTGCACGCTGGCGTCTTCCACCCAGGAAATCTCCTGGATTTGCCCGCGCCGCGTTTCCAAGGGAACGCGCAGCACGCTGCGATCCCGGTCATGCACAAACAGTTTCTGAATCTCCTCGCGCGCCACGATATGGTTGCCGCTCACGTCGATCTGCTCCGGCTTGATCAGCAGCATCTGCGGCGAATACAGCGCGTAGTGCACGGCAAAGTATCCCGCGGTCAGCGTCGCCGCGCTTACCACCGTCCACACAAACACCCGCCGATAAAATGGCCAGGACTTTCCGCCAAGTTTCTTCCGGCGAATCTCCACCGGCTTTTGCCGCCGCAGATACTTCGGCTCTTCGTCGGTCACCAGATCCGGCCGGTACGGCTCCTGCTCCGCCGCCGCCGCGGAGGCGTTGCGTTGGATGGGTTTCACGCGTTCCAAACCACCACCTCGTTTTCCAGAGTCACTCCGTAAGCCTGCTGCACGCGTTCGCGCACATCGGCAATCAGCGCCAGCATGTCGGCCGCCGAGGCTTGCCCCGCGTTCACGAAGAAATTCGCGTGGCGCTCGCTGACCCGCGCGTCGCCATGCGAAAAACCTTTCAACCCCAGTTCGTCGATCATGCGTCCAGCCGAGCCGCCCGGCGGGTTCTTGAAAATGCACCCGGCGCTCTTCTGCCCCAGCGGTTGGCTTGAACGCCGTTTTTCGTTGCAAATACGGATGCCTTGAAGAATTTCAGGGTACGGCTTGGAGGGAAGTTCCAGCTTCACTGCCAGCATCATATCATCGGGCGCAAAAGAAGTGTGCCGGTATTCGAACGAAATTTGCCCGCCGCGCAAAGTTTCAATCTCGCGCGCCGCCGCCCGATAAACCTTCACTTCTCGCACGTAGGTTCCGATCTGCGTGCCGTAAGCACCGGCATTCATCCGCAGCGCGCCGCCCACCGTGCCGGGCACGCCAATCAGGCCTTCCATCCCACCCAGATTATTTTTCGCGCAATAAGTCACTGTGCGCCCCAGGTCGGCCGCGGCATCCACCGTCGCGATATTTCCATCCAGCGTGATTTCCGGCTCTCCCTTGACAAGTTGCAGCACCACAAACGGCAATTCGCCGTCCACCACCAGCAAATTCGAGCCGCCGCCCAGAAATTTGTGCGCCACGCCCTGCTCGTCGAGCAATTTCAGCAGCTCAGGAATCGCCCCGTGCTTCTGGATGCGCAGCAGATCCGTAGTGCCGCCCATTCCCAGGTAGGTCAGCTCGGCCAGCGAAACGTCGCGCCGGAGTTCGACTCCCAGCACCGGAAGCGCCGCCACGATTTTTGGTTCCTCAATCCGCATGCCGCAGCTTGCCCTCTACACCAAATTCCGTACCCAGCAAAACCATCAATTCATTGCTCGCCCGGCTGACGTTCCCCGCGCCAATCGTCATCAGCGCGTCGCCCGGCTTCGCTTCGCGCACCAAAAACTCGATGGCATCCTGCATCGAGCGGAAATAGTGCACGTTCTTGTGCCCCGCCTCGCGAATGCTCTTCGCCAATGCCTCGCTCGTAATGCCCGGAATCGGCGCTTCACCCGCCGGGTATATATCCATTAGTGCCAGCACGTCCGCCTCGTTGAACGCCCGCGCAAACTCATCCCACAAATGCTGCGTGCGCGTGAACCGGTGCGGCTGAAACAGCGCCAGCAGCCGGGTAAATTTGCATCCCCGCGCGGCCTCCAACGTCGCACGAATCTCCGCCGGGTGGTGCCCGTAATCGTCCACCACGGTGATGCCGTTTACCGCTCCCTTGATGTCAAACCGGCGTCCCACGCCGGCAAATTTCGCCAGCCCTTCCCGAATCAGGTCGCTGGCCACATTCAGATACAACGCCACAGCCGCAGCTGCCGCGGCGTTGCGTACGTTGTGGATTCCCGGCGGGTTCGGGAGCACGAACATTCCCAAATCTTCGCCTTTGTATGTCAGCCGGAACTCGCTGCCCAATCCGCGCATCTCCACGTCGCTTATCACCAGGTCCGCTTGCGGCGAAGTTCCGTAGGTGATGATCGGCCTCTTCACGTTCGGAATAATCGCCTGCACGTTCGGCTCGTCCAGGCACAATACCGCCGCTCCATAAAACGGCACACGATTTACAAACTGGATGAAGGCTCCCTGAATATCTTCAAGCGACGAATATTGGTCCAGATGCTCGCGGTCAATCGTCGTCACCACCGCCACCACCGGCGCGAACATCAGGAAGCTCCGGTCACTCTCATCCGCCTCCAGCACAAAATACTCTCCGCGTCCCACGCGCGCCGTGGTCCCCGCCTGATTCACTCGCCCGCCAATTACAAATGTGGGATCGAGCTCCGCCGCAGCCAGGACCGACGCCACCATCGAGGTTGTCGTCGTCTTCCCGTGCGCCCCGGCCACCGCAATTCCGTATTTCAGGCGCATCAACTCTGCCAGCATCTCCGCCCGCGGAATCACTGGAATCTTCCGCTTGTGCGCTTCCACCACTTCGGGATTTTCTTGCTTCACCGCCGAAGAAATCACCACCACGTGCGCGCCTTCCACGTTCGCGGCCTGGTGTCCCTCATAAATCGTTGCACCCAGATTCTGCAGCCGCTCCGTGATAGCCGAGGGCTTCACATCGGATCCGGAAACCGAATACCCGAGCGTCAGCAGTACCTCGGCGATGCCGCTCATGCCGATGCCGCCGATGCCCACCAGGTGGATGCGTTGAAAATTGCGAAACGATACCATCATGGCCTCAATCCATCCCCTTCGCCGCGCCGCCGCGCCGCCGCGCGGCCTCTTCAATCAGATTCACGATGTCACGAGCCGCATGCGGATAGGCAAGGCTCCGCGCTTTCGTGGAAAGCGTTGCAATCTCCCGAGGCTGGTCGAGGAGGGAGAAAATCTCGCGCGCCAATCTTTCGCCGGTCAGTTCCGTTTCCGTGATCAGGCGCCCGGCACCCGCGTTAGTCATGGCCTGCGCGTTGCGCAACTGGTGGCTATCCGTGGCGCGCCCGAACGGGATGAAGATTGCCGCGCGGCCCGCCGCGGCTACCTCCGCGGCAGTGATCGCTCCGGCCCGGCAAACCAGCAAATCCGCCCAGGCAAAGCGCTCCGCCATGTCCGTCAGAAAAGGAACCACTTCCGCGAGAATTTCGCGCCGCGCGTACGCGGTCCTTACGGCATTATAATCGCGTTCCCCGGCCTGGTGCACAATCTGCAATTCATTTTTTCGCGTGGCCAGCAGATCCATCGCATCCACAAACGCGCGATTCACGGGCAACGCACCCTGGCTCCCGCCGGTAATCAGCAGCCGCAGCTGCTTTTCCGGCGTGCGCGGCGCAATCGCAAAAAATTCTGAGCGGACGGGACATCCCGTCACGGTCGCCTTTTCTCCCCAAATCTTTGCCGCCACCTCATACCCCGTCGCGATACGTTTGGCAAAACGCGCGACCACCTTATTCGTGAATCCCGGCTCCGCGTTGGGCTCAAAAATCACGTTCGGTATCCCGCGCAACCAGCTTGCCAAAAGGATTGGACCCGCCGCATATCCTCCAACACCAAAAACCACCGTTGGCCTGTGCCGTTTCAGAACTCCAAACGAATCCGCAAGTCCCGTTCCGAGCATCGCGAGATTCTTCAAGAGCGTCGTTCCGCCCTTGCCTTTCAATCCCGCCACTCGGATCGTCTCGAGTGGCAGCCCGGCCTGCGGCACCAGCTTCATCTCGATCCCGCGTTGTGTTCCGACCAGCACCACTTCCCTGTCCGCTCCTCGCGACATCCACTCCCGCGCAATCGCCATCGCCGGGAAGACATGCCCGCCGGTTCCGCCGCCCGCAATCAGGAGTTTCACGCCGCCCTTCCTCAGGCCCGCAAGCCAGAAGAGGTTGCGGCCTGCTGCGAAATGTTCAATAGCACGCCGGTTGCCAGCAGCATCACCAGCAGGCTCGAGCCTCCGTAGCTCACAAACGGCAATGGAATCCCTTTCGTCGGCACCATTCCCAGCACCACGGCGAAATTAATCAGGCACTGAAAAATCACCATCGCCGTGACGCCCAGCGCCAGCATGCTGCCAAACCTGTCCGGCGCATTAAACGCCGTGCGCATCCCCCGCCAGCCGTACACCGCAAATAGCACGATCACAAATACTGCGCCGAGAAATCCCAGCTCTTCGCAAATCACCGCGTAAATAAAATCCGTGTGCGCTTCCGGCAGATAGAACAGCTTCTGCTTGCCCTCCATCAACCCAACGCCGCTGAATCCTCCCGAGCCCACGGCAATCAGCGACTGCATCAACTGAAAACCCGCGCCCTGCGGATCGGAGTCCGGGTGCAAAAACGCCAGGATGCGCGCCAGCCGGTAAGAAACAAACGCGATCAGCACAAACAACACCGGCAACGCCACCGCCATTCCCGTCGCCAGCCATTTCCACGAAAGGCCCGCAACAAACAAAATCGCCGTCATGATCAGCACGATGTCCACCGACGTGCCCAGGTCCGGCTGCATGACAATCAACCCCACGCAGACCAGAATCGGCGCCGCCGCCGGCAAAATCGTTTGCAGCAGATCCTGTTTGTTGAACTCCATGCCGGTCGCAGCCCGCCGCTTCAAATCCAAAAACCAGGCCAAATAAAGGATCGCCACCAGCTTGGTCATTTCCGAAGGCTGCAAGTTTGCCGGCCCAACCTTGATCCACCGGTGCGTCGCGTGCGATTTATCCAGAAAAAATGTTCCCACCAGCAGCACCGCCACTACGCAGAGCGCCGTGTACACCACCGCCGGCTCCCGCAACCGGTGATAGTCCAACTTCATCAGCCCGAACATTCCCGCAAGGCCCACCAGCAGCCACACGACTTGCCGCAACACAAAAACGTAGGAATGCCCGTACTGCTGCTGCGCGGTCACCGCCGATGCGCTGAATATCATCACCGCGCCCAGCAGGCACAGCGCGAGCGTAACCACAAACAACCACCGGTCCGTCTCCGATCGTCTCGCCATGCAGCGCCTCTCGTAGCATAGGCTTTAGCCTGTGCTCATTCCGCCGTGCTTAACGTCTCTACACCTACGCCATCTCCAGCGACCGCACCAATTGCTTAAACACCCGCCCCCGCTGCTCGTAATTCTCAAACTGATCAAAGCTCGCGCACGCCGGCGCCAGCAGCACCACATCTCCGGCACGCGCTGCCTGCGCAGCCGCCTCCACCGCCCGCTCAATCGTCCCCGCTCTCTCGACAGCCACGCTCCCCGCAATCTGAGATTCAATTTTCTCCGCCGCCGCGCCAATCAGCAGCGCCAGAATCGCTTTTTCCCGCAGCGGCTTCTGCAGCACCGAATAGTCGCTTCCCTTATCCTTGCCGCCGAGAATAATCAGGATTCTTCCCGGAAACGCATCCAAAGCCTTTAGCGCCGCGTCCACGTTCGTCGCTTTCGAATCGTTGTAGTAACGCACGCCCCGAATCTCCGCGACAAATTCCAGCCGGTGCTCCACGCCCTCAAAACTCTTCACCGCCTTGGCAATCGCTCCGGCATCCACGCCCGCCAGCCGTGCAATAATCACCGCCGCCAGCACATTTTCCAGATTGTGCGTGCCGGGCAGCGGAATCTCCGACGCCTTCATCACCACGTCTTCCTTCCCATGGTGGGTAACCACAATATCTTCGCCGTGCAGGCAGGCGCCTTGTTCTACCCGCTTTTGCCGGCTGAACCAGAACACTTGCGGCTTCTTCGGCGCATATTTCAGCGAAGTCGAATCATCCGCATTCAGGATCGCCGCATCCAATTCCGTCTGATTCTCAAAAATCCGCGCTTTCGCCGCCGCATACGCTTCCATGGTCTTGTGCCGGTCGAGATGATCCGGGGTCAGATTCAGCAGCGCACCGATATTCGGCCGGAACTTATCAATCAGCTCAAGTTGAAAACTACTGAGTTCCGCCACCGTCACCGTCCCCGCATCCATTTTTTCCACTTCTGCGATCAGCGGCGTTCCCACATTCCCGGCCATAAACGCGGGCATCGCCGCGGTCTTCAAAATGTGGTGCACCAGTGTCGTCGTGGTCGTCTTCCCGTTCGAACCGGTAATTCCGATCAGCTTTCCTTCCAGAAACCGGTAAGCCAGCTCAATCTCGCTCCACACCGTAATGCGCTTCGATCGTGCCAGCAGCAAGAACGCATCATCCGCCGGCACGCCTGGGCTGGGGATAATCAGATCCTGCGCCAGAAACATCTTCTCCGTGTGCCCGCCCACTTCCAGCGCTACTCCGGCCGCGCGCAATTTTGCCGGGGCATCCCCCAACTCGCTCTCCTTCCGCGTCTCGGTCGCTGACACGATCGCGTTGTGTCCCACGCAAAACAACGCCGTGGCCACGCCTGTTCGCGCCAGTCCCACAACCAGCACCCGCTTCTTCCGCAACTCGATTGAACCTGGCATCTTGCCAACACCAATCTCTTCCGCAAATCTTCAGCGCAATTTCAACGTCGTGAGCGCGAACAGCGCAAACACCAGCGCCGCAATCCAGAACCGCACAATCACCTTGCTTTCGCTCCAGCCCAGTAACTCAAAATGATGGTGAATCGGCGCCATTCGGAAAATCCGTTTTCCGCGCAACTTGAAAGACGCCACCTGTAAAATCACCGAAAGCGCTTCCAGCACGAATACGCCGCCGACGAACACCAACAGCACCTCTTGTTTGATGATCACCGCAATCGTTCCCAGCGTCCCCCCCAGCGCCAGCGATCCCACGTCGCCCATGAAGACTTCCGCGGGATGCGCGTTGTACCACAGGAATCCCAGCGAAGCGCCCACCAGCGCGCCGCAAAATACCGTCAGCTCGCCCACGCGCGGGATGTACTGAATCTCCAGATACGTCGCCCACCGATAGTTGCTGCTCACATACGTTAAAATTGTCAGCGCACCCGCCGCGATCACCGTGCATCCAATCGCCAGTCCATCCAGCCCGTCGGTAAGATTCACCGCGTTCGAACTGCCCGTAATCACCAGCGCGATAAATGCCAGAAATGGCACAAACGCCAGCGGCCACCAGGTGCCCGAATGCAACAGCCCATGAATTACCAGCTCCGGCCGGAAGCGTTTCAAAAACGGCACAATCAACTGCGTCGAATACGCGCTGTACGTTGAAAGCACCAGCAGCGTGATTCCCACCACCAGGCTCACGCCAAACTGCAGCGTCAACTTTCGTTTCGCCGTCAGCCCCAAGTTCCTGCGCTTGGCTACCTTCGCGTAGTCATCCACGAATCCGATCACCGCAAACGAAATCAGCGCAAACAGCGACAACAAAATAAACGGATTCGACAAGTCCGCCCACAGCAACACCGGCACCGCGGTCGAAAGCACAATCAACACGCCGCCCATCGTCGGCGTGCCGGCCTTCTTCTTGTGCTCCTGCGGCCCTTCTTCGCGGATGTATTGCCCGATCTGCAGTTCCCGCAGTTTGCGAATCAGCCACGGCCCGAACACCAGCGCCAGAAACATCGCCGTCAAGCTGGCATACGCCGTCCGCACCGTGATGTAGCGGAACACATTCAGCGGGCTGAAGTATTTCTGCAGCGTGTGATAGAGCAGGTAATAGAGCATGCTAGTGGTCCGACCCCGCCTTCCGGCCTGCGTCTTCCGGCGCAAATCGTCCCAGCAGCGCCTCCACAATACGTTCCATTTTCACGCTTCGCGAACCTTTCACCAGCAGCAAATCTCCCGGCTTCACAAACCCTGCTAAAAACTCCGCGGCATTTTCCGGCGTTCCAAAAAATTTCGTGCGTTCGCGCGGAACTCCCGCCGCAATCGCTCCCTCCACCAGTTGCAGCGTGTCTCCCTGCACTCCGATCACAAAGTCAATCTTCCCGGTGCGCCCGGCAAAATCGCCGCCTTCGCGATGCAGTTTCCCCGAACTCGGCCCCAGCTCGCGCATCTCTCCCGCTGCCAGAATCCGCCGTTGAAAACCCGGCGTCGCCGCCAGCAAGCTGCTCATCGCCTGCAAAGCTGCGGGGCTCGAATTGTACGCATCATTAATCAACGCAAATCCATTCGTGAACCGGATCAACTCCCCGCGCATCGCCGGCGTCTTCATATTCGGCAACACCCGCTGTGCCTCTTCGGCCCCGATGTTCCACTCGCCAGCCGCCGCGATTGCCGCCAGCGCATTCATCACCACATGCCGCCCCGGCAGCAAAGTCTCTATCCGCGTCCGCTTGTTTTTGTAAACCAGCGTGAACGCCGAGCCCAGCGCCCCTCGGTCCTCAATCTCCTCCGCGCGATACTCCGCTGGCTTCTCCACGCCATAAAATACCACGCGCCCCGGCGCCACCGCGGCCATGGCCGCAACCAGCGGATCATCCGCGTTCAGCACCGCCAGCGAATTTTTCCCGTTCAGCCCTTCCACTAGCTCGCGTTTCGCCAGCGCAATCTCGTCCACCGAAGAAAAATTCATCAAATGCGCCGGAGCCACCCGTGTCTCAATCGCCACGTCCGGCCGGGCAATTGCCGCCAGTCGCTTCAGCTCCCCCGGAAACGACATTCCCATCTCCAGCACCGCCGCATCGTGCTCCGGCTCCAGGCGAAAAATCGTCAGCGGCAGCCCGTACTCATTATTGAAATTTCCCTCCGTCTTCAGGACCCGGAGCTTCGCGCCCAGCAATGCCGCCAGGATCTCTTTCGTGGTGGTCTTTCCCACCGACCCGGTGATCCCGCAAATTTTCTTCCCCCACTCTTTCCGCACTGCACGCGCCAGGTCGTGGAGTGCCCCGAGCGTGTCGGACACGGTGATGCAGCGGTCCTGCAGCCATCCCGGATAGCGCGATACCACCGGCTCCGCCACCACTGCCGCCAGCGCTCCGCTTTCCATAACGTCGGCAACGTAATCGTGTCCGTCGTTGCGCGGACCATGTATCGCGACGAACAGCTCTCCCCGACGTATCGTGCGAGAATCAATCGAGACACCGGCCACCCGGGCCATGGCGTCCAGCCCTGGGCCCGGCTTGCCTGCCACCGCGTCAGCCACTTGTTTAAGCGTCCACCGCATAGTTGCCTCAGTAAGTTGGCTTTCCCCAGGGTTCGGATGAAACGTTCACTTCGTCCGTCGTGCACTGCCAGGCGCGTTTTCAGAGTGACCCTCCCGTAGGGCCCGCCTTTTCACCCTGAGCGAAGCGAAGGGCGAAGCGGGCCGCTAATCCCGCTTCAAACTCGCATCAACCGGCCAGCACTCACCGATCCTCCCACCTCTTCCGAATTTCTATTTCCCATTTTCTAATTTCTGTTCCCCGGCGTATCCGCGGTCGCCCAGCGCCTTTCGCGCTTCCTCGCGATCATCAAGATGAACCGTGCGATCCGCAAAAATCTGGTAGGTCTCATGCCCCTTACCGGCCAGCAGCACAATGTCACCCGGCCGCGCTTCCTCAATCGCCAGTGAAATGGCTTTCGCGCGGTCCGGCTCGATCAGATACTTCCCGCCGGATCGCTGCATCCCCACCACGATGTCGGTGATGATCTTCAGTGGCTCTTCCTGCCGCGGATTGTCGCTGGTCAGAATCGTCAGGTCGCTCAGTTTCCCGGACGTCTCGCCCATGATTGGCCGCTTGGTGCGGTCCCGCGCACCGCCGCATCCAAACAGGGTGATGATGCGCCCCTTGGTGATCAGCTCGCGCGCCGTTCGAATCAGATTCTGCAACGCATCGTCCGTGTGCGCGTAGTCCACCACCACCAGGAACGGCTGCCCCTGATCGATGCGCTGGAATCTTCCGGCCACCGCGTGCAGATTCCGAATTCCCGCTTCGATCACGTCATTCGGAATCTCCAACCCGATCCCCGCGCCAATCGCCGCCAGAATGTTGTACACGTTGATGCGCCCCACCAGCGGCGACTCCACCTGAATCGGCCCCTGCGGCGTTTGTGCCGTGAAATTCAATCCACTAAAGCTCAATTGAAATTTCTTGGCCTTCAGGTCCGTGCCATTCTGCAGGCCATACGTCAGCGTCTTTTTCCCCAGCCCCAGGAGTTTCTTCCCCCACTCATCATCCGTATTGATCACCGCGACATCCGGCGCGCCCGTGCCAGTGCCTTCAAACAATCGCCGCTTGGCTGCAAAATAATTCTCAAAATTCTTGTGAAAATCGATGTGGTCGCGCGTCAGGTTGGTAAAAACCGCAGCCGCAAAATGGCAGCCCCACAAACGATCCAGTGCCAGCGCGTGCGAACTCGCCTCCAACGTCGCGTAAGTTCCACCCGCGTCGCGAATCTCCGCAAAAAAACTCTGCAAGTCCACCGACTCGGGTGTGGTGTTGGGAGCGGGATATTCGCCCGTTGGCGTGTGATAGCTGATGGTACCGAACAATCCGGTCGTTGCACCCGACGCGCGCAAAATCGAATCAATCAAAGATGCAGTCGTCGTCTTCCCGTTCGTGCCAGTCACAGCGGTGAGCTTCAACGCGTTCGCCGGGCGCCCATAATAATTTGCCGCCGTAACCGCCAGCGCCTTCCGCGCCTCCCCCACTTGCACCCACGCAATTTCAGGCGGGCAATCCGCCGGAGCCGCAGCCTCGCTGACCACAGCAATCGCGCCGTGCGAAATCGCGTCCTTTACAAAAAGTGTTCCATCCGTGGTCACCCCCGGAATCGCCACAAACAGCCCGCCCGCCTGCACCTTTCTCGAATCGTGCGTCACCTGCAGAATATTCAGTGCATTCGTAGATGCCTGCGAACGCACCTCCACCCCCGCCAACAAGGACCCGAGGCTCACGCCCCGGGAGTGTCTCTGTTCAGCCACAGTTTGTCCGCCTGCATCCTCTCTGCGTCTGCCAGCAATCCGTTCGTCTTCTGCCGTTGTCCCCAATCCTTTGCTCATGGTTTCCCAATTAACCTTTTTCTCAGTGCGGCTTACCCGCATGCACTGGCATCGTGCCGAACTCCACCGTCACCTTGGCTCCTCGCCGCACTTTGCTGCCCGCCGCCGGTGATTGTTGAAGTGCAAGACTGCTGCCAACCAGCACCGGTTTTAACCCCAGCCGCATGCACGCATCGGCCACTTCCCGCATCGTTTTGCCCTGAAAATCCGGCACCGCAATGTCGCCTCCTTCGTCCATCGCCACGGTTACATTCGGCACTTGCGGTTGCACGGGATTCGCCGCAGCCGGTTTCGCATCCGGCTCCGGCGTCTCCATCTGCGCGGAAAAATCCGTTGGCGTGTCGTCTTCCATCGCCGCCGCTTCATTTTCACGATTCTGCCGGTAAGCCGTCTGCACCAGCCGCGGATTCAGCGGCACGTCGCGCGGCACATCCAGATACGCCAAAACCTCTTCCGCAATTCTCTTGAACGCCGGCGCGGAAACCGATGCCCCGTCATGCGGCCAGCCTTCCGGCGAATCAATCGAAACCAGAATCGTGACCGCCGGATTATTAATCGGCGCAAATCCGGTGAACGAGGCAATCACTTTCGTGCGCGAATACCGCCCGGTCGTGGGATCAATCTTCTGCGCCGTTCCGGTTTTTCCCCCGGCCGTCCATCCATCCAGCCGCGCCGCTTTCCCCGTGCCATTCAAAATCACGCCTTCCATCAACCGCCGCATCGTTGCCGCCGTCTCCGGCCGAATCACTCGCCGTGGCTCCGCCGGTGCCGAAGACCCCTCCAGCGGCAAAACCTGTTCCCCTCGGCGCATCTCTTGCACCACATGCGGCTTGTACAGCAACCCGCCATTCGCCACCGCCGAAACCGCGTTCACCATCTGCAGCGGCGTCACCCCCACTTCCTGCCCCATCGAAATCGATCCGATCGAAAACGAACCCCAATGCTCCAGCCTCTGTACCAGCCCGCGGCTCTCTCCCGGCAAATCCACTGCCGTCGGCGAACCAAACCCGAACGCGTGAATGTAATCATTGAATTTCGGCGAGCCTAATTTCAGGGCGATCTTGATCGCGCCAACGTCGCTCGAATTCGCCAGAACTTCCGCGACCGTCAGATTCCCGTACGGTTTGTGATCGTGAATTCTGTGTCCCGCCAGCACGATCGAACCGTTCTCACAATTGAAAACGTCGTCGGAGCGAATCAAATTCTGGTCAAACGCCGCCGCCAGCGTGACCAATTTGAACGTCGACCCCGGCTCATAAATCGCGCTCACCGCCCGGTCCATCCGCGCCTCGGTCGCAGCCGCGGTAGCCATGTTCGGGTCATACTTGGGCCAATTTGCCAGCGCCAGGATCGCCCCAGTATTGGGATCCTGCACAATCACGCTGCCCGCCGGCGCATGAACTTTTTGGATTACGACCGCAAGTTCTCGCTCCGCGATGTATTGAATCTTTTCATCCAGCGTCAGCACCACGCTGGCCCCGTGATCCTGCTGCGCCTCGCCGCCGTCAAATTTCTGCTGCCGCGCGTCGGCCATCACCGCGATTTTTTCGCCTTTGCCGCGGATCAGGTTGTCGTACTCGTATTCCATTCCCCCAAGCCCGTGCTCGTCCACGTCCACAAAGCCCACCACGTGCGCGGCCATGTCCATCTTCGGGTAATACCGCTTATATTCTTCGTTGAAATAGATCCCCTTGAGGTTCAACGAGCGCACCGCAACTTCTTCTTCCGGTGCCATCTTTCGTTTGATCCAGACAAACGTACTTCCCGAATCCAGCTTTTCCCGGATGGTGTTCTGGGGAATCCGCAACGCACCGGAAAGCAGCCGCGCCGCCATCGCCACATCTTTTATTTCCGAAGGACTCGCAAACGCCGATTGCACCGGAACGCTCATGGCCAGCGGCCGCATATTCCGGTCGTAAATCGTCCCGCGCTTCGGGTCAATCTCAATCGTGCGCCGTTGCTGGCGCATCGCTTGAGCTACGTAGTGGGTGTGCCGGATAAGTTGCAGGTAGGTCAACCGACCGAACACCGTGGTCATCCACAGGAACGCCACGCCAGCCAGTATCAATAGTCGGACGTGGACTTTTTCTTGCTCCATGGTTCCTGGATCTCGGCTCGCGCTCCGGACGGCTTGAAAAATGCTTCGAAACTCACTGGAATTCAGCGCTCGCCTTCAACTTCGGCAGGTCACGGGGTGTGGTTCGGCCCCACCAGGCGTGCGGACTCCACCTGGGCGCCATCGAAATTCGCGTACTCGATCACCTGCGTCGGGTCCGGCCGCTGCAAGCCCAACTGGTGCGCGATCGCATCAATCCGGTGCGGACTCCGCCAGGTTTCAATCTTCAATTTCAGTTTCCCGTTCAAAGCCATCGCTTGCACCTGTTTGGTTTTCAAATCTTCCAGCTGAAAACTTAAGTCAATGCAGCGGAAGTGCTGGTAGATGTACAGCATGAAAAACATGGCCACAATCCCGCCCAGCGCCGCCGTCTTGTAATAGTTCTTCAGCTTCACCGGCTCCACATGCCGCACCAGCCGCGAATTATCGATGCGCTTCACGGTGTGCACTTCCACCAGCGGCGTCTTGCGCGCGGCCAAGCTCTTGTGCAACCGCGGCGCCATTCGCACGGCCTCCGGCTTTAACCGTTGCGGAACATTCCCCTGCCCACGAACGACTCGAGGCTCCCGAAGGAGCCGGTCGTCGCCCGGTACTTCCTGCCATTGAAATGCTGTCGCCATCTCACACCTTCTCTGCGCACCGGAGCTTCGCACTTCGCGATCTCGGGTTCGCTTCCTGCTCTTCCGGGCGAGGCACAATCACATGCTTGGTGAGCACTCTCAGCGTTCCCTCTCTCTCGCCTTCCTGGAACGCGCGCTTCACCGGGCGGTCTTCCCGCGAGTGATATGTCAGCATCACCCAGCGGCCGCCTGAATTTAATGTGGCAGGGGTTCGGAAAAGAAACTGCCCGAGTTCCTCCATCTCTCGATTCACCGCTATCCGCAGCGCCAGAAACGTTTTTGTTGCGGGATGCAGTCTCTGCCTTCCCCATTGCTTCCGAACGCCTGCCACAACCGTTGCCAGGTGCGCCGTGTCTCTGATCGGCCGCGCTTTCACTATCCCCCTGGCGATCCTTCTGGAATCGTGCTCTTCCGCTTCCTGGTAGAGCAGGTCGGCCACTTCCTTCTCCGACCACCGATTCACGATCTCATCTGCCGTCAGCGTGTCTTCTTCCGCTTCCCCGCTGCTCATCCTCATGTCCAATGGCCCCGCTTCCCGAAACGAGAATCCCCGCTCCGGACGGTCAAGCTGCATGCTCGAAACTCCCAAGTCGGCCAAGACCCCGTCCACGCTCGCTATCCCCAACCCGTGTACGGCCTCCGCAATCTTCGAGAACGCCGAGTGGACGAAACTCACCGAACTCCCAAACTCTTTCAGCCGCTCCTGCGCGATCCGCAGCGCCTGTGCGTCCCGGTCCAGGCTGATCAACCTTCCCTTTCCCGATGACAAGCGCGCGGCGATGGCTGCCGAATGCCCGCCTGCTCCCAGTGTTGCGTCTACGTAGATTCCGTCCGGTTTTATTTGCAGCCATTCGAGCACCTCTTCCAACATCACCGGAGTGTGTGGCCTCGCTGATGTCTCCCGCCCCTCGCCACGCTCCACTCTTCACTTCCCGTCTAAATTCCCAAATCCCCAAGAATCTTGTTGTCCTCGTCTGTGTACGGTTCGCTCTTCATCTGGTCCAAAGCCCTGGCGTTGTTGATCACCTCCAGGTAATCCAACGCTCCCAGCACCGCCACGTCGCCCTTCGCTTGCGCCGCTTCCCTCAACACCGAGGGCAGCAGCACCCGCCCCTGCCCATCCAACTCCACCACCTGCCCGAAATAACTGGTCCTCAACAAAAACTTGCGCTTGACCGGGTGCGTGCTCGGCAACTTCGCCAGCTTGTCTTCAATCTCGCCCCAAACCTTCATCGGGTAAATCCGCGCCGTTTCACCCGTTGGACTGGTGATATAAAATTGGTTCCCGTACTCTTTCAATTCGTCGAGAAACACGGCGGGTATCTTCAGACGACCCTTCTCGTCCACCTTCGCTGGACAGTTTCCCCGCAGTTTCATGTTTCCCACTTCGATGGAGGATCGGTTTGCCCAATTCCACCACAGACCTCTATGCCCATCTACTTTAATCTACTTGAAACCACTTTCTACCACATTTCGCCACATCTTATTCTGATTCGCAAACATGTCAAGAGAAATCCGCGCTTTTTGTGCAAAAAATGTGGATTTTCTGAGGATTCGCGCAACAGAATCCGATCGCGCATTACTGAGACTTTCGCTTCTTATTCGTCTTTTTCCGCTGGCGATTGCGTGTGCACCGCAATCTTTCCGTGGCTGAATGTCCTATTCCCTTCCGCCTTTTCGTGTGATAATTTCCTCTAGTCTCGGCGAACCGTTTTTTTCAATTCAAGGAGCCTCCACCATGGAATGGACCACCCCGCAACACGAAGAGATTGATCTGAATTGCGAAGTCAGCTCATACGCCAACGCTGAGCTCTAAACTTTTGGTTCTTTGACAGGCCCGTTCGCCGAGGCGAACGGGCCGTTGTGTGTTTACTCACCGCACGCACGGCAACTTCCCCGCTCCGTTCCGGCGTAGCTTTCCGGAGACTCCTCTCATGCGAGTGAAAATCTTGGGTTCCGCAGCCGGCGGCGGTTTTCCCCAGTGGAATTGCGCATGCCACAACTGCGCTGGGCTTCGTGCAGGATCGCTCCACGCGCAACCGCGCATGCAAACCCAAATCGCTTTTACTCCTGACAATCGCGTCTGGTTTTTGGTGGGAGCTTCGCCGGACTTGCGTTCGCAAATTCTTTCCACTCCCGAACTCGCTCCCGCTCCGGACGCTCCCGGGCGCACGCCGATCGGCGGTGTGTTTCTTCCTTCCGCGGATGTGGACTCGGTGATGGGCCTGCTGCACCTGCGGGAATTTCAGACCTTTTTCGTTTTCTCAACCGCCGGAGTGCAGCGCGCGCTAAAATCCGAAAATCGCATCTTCAAAGTGCTGGAGCGCGGCGATTTGCCCGCGCAATGGCAGGTTCTTTCCAGCACCGGCCGACTCGGGTGCCATCTCTCGGAAAGTCCCGGCGAATCCCCGACCTTCGTTTGCAACACCATTTCCCTCGGCGGCTCGTTTCCCGATTACGTCAGCGAAGAATTCCTGCGCGCCGTTGCTCCGGAAGACGCCACCGTTGGCTTCTTGTTCGAACAAGACGGCAAGAAACTTTTCATCGCCTCTTCCCTTTCCGGCGAGAACTCTGAATGGCAAAAACTGGCCGCATCCGCGGATATGGTCTTGATCGATGGCACGTTCTGGTCCAACGACGAACTGCTGCGCACCGGCCGCACCAGCAAAACCGCCCGCGGAATCGGCCACCTTCCCCTCTCCGGCGCGGATGGTTTACTCGCCCAATTCCCGAAAGACGCCAAGGGCCGCAAAATCCTCATCCACATCAACAACACCAATCCCATTCTCGATGAAGACTCGCCGGAACACCGCGCGGTACTGGAAGCGGGCTTCGAAATCGCCTACGATGGTCTCGACATCAACCTATGAAAACCAGTTTCAGCGAAAAACCTCTCAGCGAGAAGGAATTTATCGCTGGCTTCCATGCCATCGGCGAAGAACGCTATCACCACAAGCATCCATTCCATTTGCTGATGCACGAAGGCAAGCTCACCCGCGGCCAACTGCAGGCCTGGGCGCTCAACCGCTACTACTACCAGTCGCACATCCCCATCAAAGACGCAGCAATCCTCGCACGCAGCAAGGATCCCGCCTTCCGCGTAGCCTGGCGCAAGCGCATCCTCGACCACGACGGTGACGGCAAACATCCCGGTGGGATAGAAAAGTGGCTAAAGCTGGTCGAAGGAACCGGCCTCCAGCGTGAGCAAGCCATCACCGGCGAAGGAATTCTGCCCGCCACCCGCTACGCCGTGCAAGCCTACGTGCTGCTCGTTTCCCGCACGTCGCATCTCGAAGCGGTGGCCTCTTCGCTCACCGAGCTCTTCAGCAAGACCCTGATCACCCTGCGCATGGACCGCATGCGCGAGCACTATCCTTGGCTCGTTCCCGCGCTCGAATATTTCAAGGGACGCCTGACGCAGGCCCCCGAAGACGCCGAATTCGCGCTCGCCTACTGCGTCAAGCACGCCCGCACACGCGAACAGCAGGACCTCGCCTACGCCGCCCTTCGCGCTAAGTGCGATATTCTTTGGGCGCAGCTCGACGCGCTCCATTTTGCGTACGTAAATCCCGGCTGGCCGCCACCCGGCGCCTTCCAGCCCGCCAAGGAATCTTGATGAAGCCCGAACTGACCGCGACGCCGCGCCTCGCTCCCGGCGTGCGCCTCAACGAAAAATCGCAGCAACCTCGCACGCTGCTCATGCCCGAGCGCGCCCTGCGTCTCAACGGCCCCAGCCTCGAAATTGTCCAGCTTTGCGATGGCAAGCACACCGTCCAGCAGATCGCCGAAAAACTCCACGCCCTCTATTCCAAGGCCGAACCTCAACGCATAACCGACGACCTCCTAGGCTACCTGGCGTTGCTACGTGACCAGCGCGCCATCGATTTCTGATTAATGACCACTCTTTCCACACCCCTGGCGCTGATTGCCGAACTCACCCATCGGTGCCCCCTTCACTGCGTCTATTGCTCGAATCCGATGGAACTTACCAAGCGCGATTCCGAACTCCCCACGCAAACCTGGATCCGCCTATTCCAAGAAGCGGCGCAAGCCGGCGTCCTGCAAGTAGACTTCACAGGCGGCGAACCGCTAGCCCGCCCCGACATCGTCGAATTAATCCGCGCCGCCCGCGCCGCCGGCCTCTACGCCAGCCTCATCACCAGCGGTCTGCCCCTCGACGAAGCAAAACTGGCCGCGCTGGTGGAAGCCGGCCTCGATCACTTCCAGCTAAGCTTCCAGGGAGCAACCGAGCTAACCGCCCGCGAAATCTCCAACACCACCTCGCACCCACAAAAACTCCGCGTGCTCCAATGGCTCAAGAAACACCGCATCGGTGTAACCCTGAATTTCGTGATTCATCGCCAGAACATCCACGAACTCGAAGAAATGCTCGCGCTCGTAGAAGAGCACAAGCCCGGCTGCGTGGAATTTGCCAGCGTCCAGTATTACGGCTGGGCTCTGGCGAACCGCGAAGCGTTGCTCCCCACGCGCCGCCAACTTGAATTTTGTGTCGCCACGCTAAAGGAAGCCGAAGAACGCCTGAAAGGCAAGACGCGCGTTATATTCGTGGTTCCGGATTATTATGCGAAATACCCAAAGCAGTGCGTCGGTGGCTGGGGCCGCAAGCTAATGCTCGTCTCACCAGATGGCGCAGTACTCCCCTGCCACGCCGCCGGCGTGATTCCCGGCCTGCGGTTCAACAACGTCAAGGAAAAGTCGCTCCGGGAAATCTGGGAAACCTCACCGGCATTCTGCAAGTTCCGCGGAGAAGACTGGATGCAGGAACCCTGCAAATCCTGCGATCGCCGCCACGTCGATTTTGGCGGTTGCCGCTGCCAGGCGTTCTTGCTCGCGGGTGACGCGGCGGCCACCGACCCGGTCTGCTCGCTCGCCCCAACTCGAGCCAAAATCGACGCAATCCTGGCCGTAATCAATCAACCGAAACCCGCCATCCTCGACGAACAGCCAACCTATATCTTTCGCCCGAATCCTTCTTGAATCGGCGACTCCAGACTTCCTAACCCACCGTTGCTCCCGCGGGCGTTCTTCCAGCGCGCAACGCCACACGCCAAATAAAAAACACGCAACCCGCCAGCACCAGCGTCCCAAACAGCAACACGGTGTTCGGCGTTCCAATATGCTTGGCAACGCCACCGGCAAGCAGCGCCCCAATCGGCTGCACGCCCATGAACATCGTCGCGTACACCGCCATCAACCGGCTGCGCAGTTCGTCCGGCACGCGCTCCTGAATAATGGTATTCGTCGCGGCCATCTGCGAAGTCGCCGCAAACCCCACCACGAAAAGCACCACCGCGCAAAGCCAGAACGTCGTGGCATGGGACATGATGATCAAGCCAACGGCGCACACGGTGCAGGTAGTTGCTATCCACCGCGCCAGCCCGGTGTAATTCGTCCGCGCCGCAAATTGCAGCGCACCCAGAAACGCGCCAACACCCGCGGCGCTCATGAGCAGGCTGAAGGTCCCCGCATCACCGCGGAGAATGTCGTGGGCATAGACCGGCAGGAACACCGAGTATTGCAGGCCAAACATGCTCAACAGGCATAGCACAATCAGAGCCGAGCGAATGGGAACATCGTGCATCGCGAATTTGAATCCCTGCACGAAACTCCGTAGTGGCGATTCATCTGGCGGCTTCTTGACGAACGGGTCAATGCGCATCATTAGCAGCGCCACCAGCACAGCGATGAAGCTAACGCCGTTGAGAAAGAAGCACCAGCCTTCGCCAAACAGTACGATAGCAAAACCGGCAATGGCCGGACCGACCACACGCGCGCCATTGAAAATCGAAGAGTTGAGCGCGATCGCATTGGGCAGGTCTTCCTTCCCGACCATGTGCACGAAGAAAGACTGGCGAATGGGAACATCGAAGGCATTGACGATGCCGACAAGGAGCGCGATTACGATCAGATGCCATTCGCGAATTAAATGTGTAAGCGTCAGCCCCGCCAAAACGAACGCCAGAATCATCGAAAGCGATTGTGTAACAATCACGCCGCGATGCCGGTTGTAGCGGTCGCCGACATACCCGCCCATCCACGCCAGCAGCAGCATCGGCACCTGACTGGCGAATCCGAAAACTCCCAGCAGCGCCACCGACCCCGTCAGCTTATACACCAGCCACTGCTGCGCCGTGGTCTGCATCCACGTGCCCACCAGCGAGATAAGCTGTCCAATGATGAAAAGCTGAAAGTTGCGGTGTTTCAGGGCCCGGAAGCGTGTCGACAACTCTGGAATCGGAGTCTCCCTAATCGTTCGATGCCCGGCATTCCAACAAGCCACGATGCCGCGAGAGGCACGCGCTTGTCAACGCGCGCGCCACTCATCTTCCCGACAAAATGTCTCTCGGAACTGTAGTGGCCGATCTTTAGATCGGCCGGCACTCCAATAGCTTACTCGATGGCTTACTCGGTGGCTTACTCGGTGGGAGCATCGGGGGCCCCGACGTGCATGTGGCTAAGATCCTGCAACGTAGATTTTTCTTCGTCGCTCATGCCTCGGGTAAAGTTCGGGTCATTCAGCCGCTGATTCCGCGCGGACTCGGGCATGTTCTGCAAAACCCCAAGCTTTTGCTTCATCACCTGTTGGCGGTCCCACGGCATCTGGCGCCACCGGGGCAAAACATTGTTCTTGATGTAGTCGCGCTGCCCCGGCGTCAGGCTGCGCCAGGTATTCTCTTTCTGCCGCAGGTCCGCCTGCTGCGACGGATTCATGCGGTCCCACTGGTTGAATTGCTGGCGAATCCTGCTTTGCTTGTCGGGAGAAAGATTCTGAAACGCGCGGCTGTTCTGCAGCACGCGATCGCGTTGCTGCGGTGAAAGATCGCGCATCTGGTCAACCCACGGACGCGGCGCACCCACACCAAGCTGTTGCCGCGTGTTCGGGGCATAGCCGGCTCCGGAACCGTTGTGCACGCCAGTCGGGTTTTGCGCTCCATTATTGAAATTGTTGTGAGGCCCCTGATTTTGCGGCACGCGATTGGGATTAGCCGCCGGCCGATTCGGGTGTGGCGGGTGAGGTGCCGCCACGTGCGCTTGCGGTGGATGCTGTGGTGGGCGATCGGGATGCGCATTCTGGGCAGAAGACAACGCCGGCAGCGCGAAACCTGCGGCCAGCGCCACAACCTTCAGCCCGAATTGAATTTTCCCGCACCGCATTTCCCGTTTCTCTCCGTCTTGCCTGCAAACTTATCCCTTACATCTGCTGCGGTTGCTGCGTATCGGAAGCGTCTTCGGCCTGCACCGCCGCCGGCAAATCCTTCAGCGGCTCAAAATTCTGCAACACGTCATGATCTTCCAGCACCGGCAGATCCTGCATCATGGCCTGGTCGTTATCCGCAATGTTCGGCGCCACCGGCGCGCCGGTGCGATAGCCCAGCCACAACGCCATCACCACCAACATGGACGCCGCAAACGCGATCCGCGGCGAAAAATGCATCCAAGCCCACCAACTCGCCTTCGGTTCGGGCTCCGCAGCCACCAGCGCATGCACGCGCGTATCAAACTCCGGCGAAGGCTCGATCAGCGGCAACTCCCCAAGCAGCCCAGACACCGCGCTGAACTCATGCACCCGCAAACGGCACGGCGCACAATCGGCGATGTGCTTTTCAACCTCCAGCCGCTCGTTTTCTTTCAGCCGCCCATCCACGTATCCGAGGATCCGGCTTTCCATTCGTTCACAACTCATGACTGCCTGCCTTCCCTGCCTTTAGTGCCTTGCGTGTTGCGCAACAAGCGGGGCTAGTTCCACTCGCAGCGCCTCGTATGCCCGGAAGAGCAGCGATTTTAGCGCGCTTTCCGAGCAGTTGAGAATCTTCGCAATCTCCGCGTAATCCAGCTCTTCATATTTGTGCAGCAGCACCGCGGCCCGCTGCTTCTCCGGCAACTTGTCGATCGCGTGGCGGATCATTTTCCGCCGCGTGTCCTCGACGAGATGCTGCTCGATGTTCGGGTGCTTCTCCGGAACATCCAGCGTCCGCTCGTCGCCCTCTTCCGTGTCCCCGGAAATCGGCGCATCGATGGAAACTTCCAGCTTCTGGTACCGGTTGTCCCTGACGGAGTTCAGCGCGAGGTTGGTGGCGATGCGGAACAACCAGGTGGTGAACTTCGCGCTCGGAACATAATCTTCACGGGCCCGGTACACGCGCAAGAACACCTCTTGCGCCAGGTCTTCCGCCTGCTCGCGGTTACGCACCATGCGATACAAGAAGTTGACCAGTGGCGTGCGATAGCGCTGCAGCAGGAGCTCAAACGAGGTCCCGTCGCCGGCCTTCACATCCAACATCAGTTGGACGTCGGTTCTAACCATAGCCGCCACACTCTACCAAACACATTTGTTCTCAAAAAGTTGCAGTTTTGGGCTTCGCAGCGGACATGGTACTGCTAGCCGCTCGCCCAAGTTAGAGGTTAAATAAAAGCTTTAGAATCAACATCGTGGCTACGCCCACAAATACGAGCAATGCCATCCGCCAGTTCGGCTCTTTGTTCACCTCCGGCAGCAGGTCGGTCGCCGCGACATATAGAGTGACCCCGCCCGACAGTGGCAGCGAGTATTTCAGTTGCGCCTGGAGCTGGGTGGTAAGCAGTACTCCAGCGAGAGTGGCAGCCCCGAGCAGCCCGGCGGCACGCACCGCCGCGCGCTTGCTCTGCCCGCTGGCCATCACCACAGAAGCCACCGTGAACCCTTCGGGAAGTTTGTGCAGAAAGACGGCAACGAAGATGAGGATGCCGAGCCACGTCGAAACCAAGAAGCCGGAGGCGATCGCCACGCCATCAAAAAATGTGTGGATGGCCAGGCCGACTAGAATCGTTCGCCGGGCATGGCCGTGGCGCATCTCTTCGGTGTGGGTTTCTTCTCCAAAGTGGAAATGCGGCGAGATCGTATGTTCGAAAAGATGCACCAGAAAAAAGCCGGCGAGCACATAAATAAGAGCGCTTTCACCGGAAAGCTTCACGGATTCCGGAATGACTTCGACCAAGGCAACGGAGAGCATGTAACCCGCGCCCAGCGCCAGAAAATATTGTAGATATCGCCGCGGCCATTCGCGATACACCACGAAATACCCGCCCAGCAGATTCCCGCCCGCCGCAATGAGCCCGAGCAGTGCGGCAAGCGCGATGCGAAATGGCAGATCGTGATTCATCGGCAGTCTAAAGTCTTAAGTTCTCGGAAACCTAATTCGGGGTGGCCGGATGCAGGGTCCGCCCGCCGCGGCGGGCGGGCCGCTCTTCGAACTAACTACTGAAAACTTAAAACTAAAAACGGCCTCACCCACTGTGGCGGAAGAGGATAACATCACCCTCCTGCACAATGTACTCTTTGCCCTCCAGCCGCACCTGCGCCTTTTCCTTTGCGGCGGCGATGCTCCCGGCGGCAAGCAGGTCGGCGCAGCGCACAACTTCAGCGCGTATAAATCCTTTTTCGATGTCGCTGTGAATTTCCCCGGCCGCTTTTACGGCGTTGGAGCCTTTGCGAATCGTCCAGGCGCGTACCTCGGGCTCTCCCGCCGTGAAATACTGGATGAGCCCCATCAAATCGTAGGTCGCACGAATCAAGCGGTTCAGCCCCGGCTCCTTCAGTCCATAAGAAGCCAAGAGTTCCGCGGCTTCCTTCTCTTCCATCTCCGCAAGCTCGGCTTCCAGGCGGCCGCATACGGCGACCACGGCCGTGTTAGGCCGGCCGTGCAGCGCGGACAGCTTGTGTTTCTCCACAGCCTTGTCGAGATCCGCGGCCTCGTCATCACCAAGATTGAGCACGTAAAGCATCGGCCGCTGGGAGAGAAAAAGAAACCCGCCAATAGGCTTGCGTTCCTCGGCCGTGAGTTCCAGTTCCCGCAGCGGCTTTTCCGCTTCCAGATGCGCCTTGCACTTTTCTAATACATTCTTCTCCAACTCCAACAGCGGGTCTTTCTTTTTCTTCAAGTCCTTCTCGACGCGCTCCAACCGCTTGGAAATCTGGTCATGGTCCGAAAGAATGAGTTCCAGGTCCAGATTAGTAGCGTCGCGGAGCGGATCAATGCTCCCCTCCGAGTGCGGCACGCTCGGATCGTCAAACACGCGGATCACGTGAGCAATCGCGTCAACGTCGCGCAGGGTCGCGAGACTTTCGCGCATCCGCTCCTTCTGCACCCCGGGCAGATCGACATATTGCACGGTGGCATAAGTGATTTTCTTGGGGTCGTACAGCTTGGCAAGCTCGCGAAGCCGCGGCTCCGGAACCTTAGCCACGCCAACATGAGCCGTCTGCCCGCCCTTGGCGTCAATGTTCGCTTTTGTCAGAATCCGGAACAGCGTGGTCTTTCCGACCTGTGGTAGTCCAATAATTCCTGTTTGCATAAACATGGAATTTTAGCACACCCACGGGGCATCTCCCCGACGCACAGGTTTTGCTTACCAACGCACTTTCGGCGTGCTATGTTTTTCCGCCGGCCATGACCATCAACACTCCACCGCACAACCTGGCGTTTAATCTTGCGGAGGCCATCAGGCACCTTTCCGAACGCGACGATGTATTGCGTGCCCTCATTGCGGATCTCGAGCCTTTTGCGATCGATGTGGCCGATGCGCAATCACCTTATGAGGTGCTCCTCGAATCCATTGCATACCAATCAATTTCCGGGAAAGCCGCGGCCACGATTTTCGGGCGCATCAAGGCGCTCGGTTCCGATGGACGGCCACCGACACCCGAACAGGTGCTGAAGCTCCCCGCCGGCAAACTGCGCAAAGCCGGATTGTCCGGCGCAAAAGTGCGGGCGATGAAGGACCTCGCACAAAAGGCCATCACTGGAATAGTGCCAACACACGACGAAGCTGTGAATCTTTCAGACGACGACCTCGTGGAACGCCTGGTCTCCGTCCGCGGAATCGGAGCCTGGACCGTCGAAATGTTTTTGATCTTCCGGCTGGGCCGCCCCGACGTGCTGCCCATCCACGACCTGGGCGTGAAAAAGGGCTGGTCGGTCGCCTATAGCAAAAAGCACATGCCCAAGCCAAAGGAGTTGCTGGAATTCGGAGAGCGTTGGCGGCCCTACCGCACAGTCGCAAGCTGGTACATGTGGCGCGCATTCGAACGCGCTGGCTACAAAGTGACGAACAAAATTCGCCCTCGCCCCGTACGTAAAAAGAAAAAGACCAAGGCGCCAACGAAGCGCGGCAAGATGGGCCGGCGTTAACTCTGGAGTGCTTCTGAAGTTCAAACCCCGATCGGCTGCTTGCAAGGCAGTTGGAGTTACTTAGCCGTTGTTTCGCGGACCAGGAGAAACATTCCGGCAAGCCCGAGGAGCAACACCGCTCCTTCAAAGGCCACCGAGCGGTGGTGCAAGCGGTTGAATTCCATCCGTCGCGGATCATTCTCCGGCGTATTCTGCACCGACACCATCTCTTTTTTCAGCGCTTCCATGCGTTTGCTAACCGTGAATTGCGACGCAGCGGTCAGCAACACCATCAACACCACACACAGCGCGGCAGCGCTGGTGAAACTTCCGAAATCGTGAGTCCGCGCCAGCCTCGCGACCAAAAACACCAACCCCAGAAAAATCCCCGCATAATGCAGCCGCGCCAGCGAATAGCCCACCATCATCCCCGCCGCATCTCGATTCCCCAAAATAGCAAACGCTCCCGGCGCCACCACAAAGCTCAGGAACGCATCCGCCCCCAGCCACAAGCTCAGACTCAGAAATTCGACGGTGCGGAACAATGTCGTCATCCAAAATCCCCCTTACCGATTGTTGGTGTCCAGGAGCAAAGAGCAGAAGCTTATTTCCACAGCTCCGGGTCGATGGTTTCGAAAGCTTCTTCGATGAATCTGTCAACGCGGGCGGTCTCTTCCCGCAGATCTTTCAGTTTGCCGACATGTTTCATCCAAGGTTTCTGGTCAATTGACGCGGATCCGCTCAACTTCTCTTCAATGGCTTCGCTCACGAATTGGCACAAGGAAATGCCCTGCTCGGCGGCTCTGGACTTCGCGCGCCGGAAGATTTCGTCCGGAATTTCCACGGTGGCCTTCATTCAGTTGATTCTCCCCTATTTATGGGGGCTGCGCCAATCCCAGGGTTCGCGATCACGACACGCAGGAAACTCGCCGGAACTCCGGTTTGCCCCATTCGCAAAATGTACCTTTGAACACAGCGGACGCTCCACTTTTTTGGGCTTGGCCAGATACAGGTGAGACAATCAACTGAAGTGGTGGGCGATAAAGGATTTGAACCTTTGACCTCTCGCGTGTGAGGCGAGCGCTCTAACCGCTGAGCTAATCGCCCGTCTGATAACGGGTAGCCCGTTGCAGGGAAACATTGTTGAAACTGGTCGAAACGCCAACTCAACAACGCTCATCTATTTAAGCAGGAACACCTGGGGTTTTCAACCGATGCCGATCGCCACCTCTCACGTGGTCTCACAACTTCAGCGCTCCATTGCCCGCGCCATTTTCGGGAAGGAAGACGTAATCCAACTTTCCCTGATCACCCTGCTGGCCCGCGGCCACCTGCTGATCGAAGACGTCCCCGGCACGGGGAAAACCACTCTCGCGCAAGCGCTTGCGAAATCCTTCCACTGCACCTTCCAGCGCATTCAGTTCACCTCCGACCTCTTGCCCAGCGATGTGCTCGGCGTCAGCGTCTATAACCCCGAAACCCGCGAGTTCGAATTTCGCCAGGGCCCAATTTTCGCCAACGTAGTCCTTGCCGACGAAATCAACCGCACCACCCCGCGCACCCAATCTGCCCTCCTGGAAGCCATGAACGAAGCGCAGGTAACCGTCGATGGCCGCACGCTGACTCTACCCCATCCGTTCCTGGTGATCGCCACGCAAAATCCCGTCGAACACCACGGCACCTACCCGCTCCCGGAGTCGCAACTCGACCGCTTTCTGATGCGCATCAAGATGGGTTACCCGTCCCACGAAACGGAGAAAGAAATTCTGCGCAACCGCACCACCGACGATCCCATCGAAACGCTGGAACCAGTTGCGGATGTTGCCGATGTGCTGGCCATGCAACAATCCGTCACCCGCGTGAAAGTGGACTCCAGCCTCCATGACTACGCGCTCGAAATCGTCAATCGCACCCGCAAATCCGATCAACTCGCGCTCGGCGTAAGCCCCCGCGGAACGCTGATGCTGCAGAGGGCGGCGCAAGCCCGCGCGTTTCTCGAAGGCCGCGACTTCTGCCTGCCCGACGATTTCAAGCAACTCGCGGTAGCCGTGTTTTCCCACCGCGTGGTCGCCAGCGCGCGCCACGCTTCCCTGCAGAAAAAATCGGAAACCACGGAAAATGTGCTGCGAGAAATCGTCGATTCGGTACGCGTGCCGCTCTGAAAAAATCTGAAGTAATTAGTCATAAGTCGTAAGTTTCGGATTCTTACTTGGCAGGTCATGGCCACACTCACCTCCACCATCAATGCTCTCCTCGCCAAGTCCGACCGCCCCGCGGTGCGCGCATTTTTCCTTTCCATGGCGGCCTTGACGGTAGCCCTGATTCTGGCCCTCTACTCCGGTGCCGCCGCCCAACTCGGCAATCTCTTTCTCGCCAGTGCCTCTGCCTTAACCGCTCTGGTGGTGGCCGCGTGGGTGGGGGTTACGCTGGTGCCCACACTGGCTAAGCGCACGCCCCTGCGGTGGATCGGCTACCGCATGGAGTACCGCATCACCCGCGAAGGCTGGATTTATATCGCCGGCATCGTCCTGGTTGCCCTGGCCGCCATCAACACCGGCAACAATCTCTTGTTCCTGATTCTCGCCAGCCTGATTGCCAGCATTCTGATGTCGGGTATATTGTCGTCCATCACTCTTGCCGGCGTGGAACTCAAGCTGCATCTTCCCGAACACATTTTCGCGGGACAACCCGTGCGCGCTTCCGTGGAATTGCGCAATGAAAAGATGACCCTGCCGTCGTTTTCCCTGCGCGTTGAAGGTGCAAAAAAGAAAAATCAGCCCACGGCGGCGTTGCTCGAAAAGCCGGTCTATTTTCCCTATCTCCCGCGCCAGCAAGCCGTCAAGCAATCCGTGCCGCTGCTCTTCGCCCAACGCGGCGTCTATCGGCAGGAAGCCTTTAAAATTGTCACGCGCTTCCCCTTCGGCTTCCTCCAGAAAGCACGGCGGCTCGATCTGGCCACCGAGGCGCTGGTGTATCCGCCAGTGGCCGCGTCCTCGGAGTTCCTGGAAGTTTTGCCGGGGTTGCAAGGCGCGATGGAAAGCACCGCCAAGGGCCGCGGGCAAGATCTTTACGCCTTGCGCGGCTATCTACCGAACGACAGCGCGCGGCACGTGCACTGGAAAGCCTCGGCTCGATTCGGCGCACTGATGGTTCGGGAATTTGCGCGCGAAGACGATTGCCGGGTGCTGCTGGTCTTTGATCCACAAAGTACCGCGGCGGAAGGCAACGCCACGCCCCGGGAGCGCGAAAGTTTTGAGCGGGCGGTAACCTTTTGCGCCGCCTTGGCGTGGAATTTCCACGAGCGAAGCGCCATGTTGGAATTCCGCAGCGCGCACGCGGCAACGCCGCTGGCCCCCGCCTCCGAAAATATTTTCGCCATCCTGCGCCACCTGGCCCTGGCTCAGCCGGTAGCGCCAAACTCCACCCCAGAATTGCTGAATCAACTCGCCGCCGACCCCGAATCCTTCAAAATCATCGTCACCTCGCAGCCACGCGGCTCAATTCCCTCCGAACTCTGGAACACCTCCTACATCGTCTTCGCCAGCGACCTAGCAGCGTAATCCTCTCTCGCAGCGAGTCCGGGCCCTTCTGGAGTGCGGAAGCTCAGCCTCCGCTTTTGCGGAGTAAGCCCAGCCCCCAAATGCCCTAACAACCGACATCGCCCCCTATCACAAGCCTCCTTAACAAGCGCACCGCCTCCTATGCGAAACTGAGGCCGTCATGCTTACCGGCGCATCCCTCCCCCGTTTCCAAAAAAACTTGCTCAAGTGGTTCGCCCAATTTCAGCGCGACCTGCCCTGGCGACGCACCCGCGTTCCCTACCACATCTGGCTCTCCGAAATCATGCTGCAACAAACGCGGGTAACCGCAGCCATTCCCTACTACGAAAAATTCCTCGAGCGATTCCCCACCGTAGACGCGCTCGCAGAGGCCCCGCAAGAAGAAGTCCTCCGCTTGTGGTCGGGACTCGGCTATTACTCCCGCGCCCGCAATCTGCAAAAAGCGGCGCAAGAAATAACCGACAAACATGATGGCGTCTTCCCTGACCAACTCGAAGAAGCCCTGGCGCTACCCGGCATCGGAGCCTACACCGCCGCCGCAATCCTCAGCATCGCCTATCAAAAAAACCACGCAGTGCTGGACGGAAACGTAGCCCGTGTGCTCGCGCGCCTCAGCGCCCTCCGCGGCGACCTCCGCGCCAACGGAACCTGGCAAAAATTACAGAAAACCGCTGACGACTTGCTCGATCAGAAAGCACCAGGCGACTGGAACCAGGCAATGATGGAACTCGGCGCCACGCTCTGCACTCCTCGCTCACCCCAATGCCTGCTCTGCCCGGTCAGCGAATTTTGCGAAGCCCGCAAAAAAGGCCTGGCCGACCTCATCCCCGCAAAACGCGTCAAACGCAGCACCGTGGAAATCATCTTGGCTGCGTTGGTCATTGTCGATCCGCATGGAAGGACGCTGCTGCAGACGCCACCGAAGGCGGCGAAAAAATCCCTGGCCGACGACGACGTTCACACCCTGGTTTCGCGCCTGTGGCATTTCCCAACGATTGCCGTGCAAACGGGCGACCCGGCAGCAGAACTAAAAAAATCCGTGGAAAAATCGCTCCTCGACGGCCGGAAATTCCCCGGGGAGTTGCTTCCCTTAAAAAAGGTCCGCCACGCCGTCACCTATCGCTCCATCACAGTCCTTCCCTTCCGCGCGGAAGTTGCCAAGTTGCCAAGGATTTCCGCAACCAAAGTCTTTCCGCTGACGGACCTCTCCTCAGTGCCCATCTCCAATCTAACGCGCAAAGTGGCCCGCGCCGCTCTGGCCCCCGCCTAGAAACTTCCCTTTATCCTTACGCCCCGGCGAAGCCGCGCTCCGCCAACCCGGTGTTATTCTAAAAATTCAACCAATGGCCACAAATGTAACCAGCCCGGCGCAGCAGCTCCCCGCGGAGCATTTCTTCCGCGCCGCCCTGTTTTTCCTGGTGCTCACCTCGGCCCTGGCGCTAGTCAGCACCGGCAAACTCGACCTCTTCACCACCGCCGTGGTGCCCCTGGCCATTCTCTACAAGGGCTTTCGCTGGTGGCGCGGCCACGGCCCCGAACTCCAGCAGACCACGGCCACGCGCCTGGTTCTGGCGTATCTGCTTGTGTTCCCGATTGACGCGCTCTTCATCTCCCGCAACCTGGTCAGCGGCACCACTAACACCGGGCTCTATGCCGCCCTCCTCGCCGCGGTGCACTTCCTGCTCTTCGTAACCATCGTGCGCCTCTATAGCGCCACATCCGACCGCGACGCCATGTTCCTCGCCATGCTCTCCTTTGCCGCGGTGCTGGCGTCCGCGGTGTTCACCGTGGACACCAACTTCTTCTTCCTCTTTGTGGTCTACCTGCTCTTCGGGGTGGCCACCTTCTTGAGCCTCGAAATCCGGCGCGCCGCCTTTGGAACCGTCTTTCCCCCGGAGCATGCCGACGTCTCGCGAGAGCGCCGCTTTTACCGCGCGATTTCGCTCGCAGCCGTGAGCGTCGCAGCTGGAGCGATCCTTTTCGGTTCGATCCTGTTCTTCTTCTTCCCGCGTTTCAGCGCTGGCTATTTCGCGCGCACCGGTTTTCAGCCGTCCCTGATGACTGGTTTCACGGATAGCATTGAACTCGGCCAGATCGGCGAAATCAAAAAGGATACTTCCGTGGTGATGCGCATAAAAACGGGAAGTGCCGTCAACTACCCGATGCTGCGCTGGCGAGGCATAGCCCTCTCGAACTTCGATGGCCGGCGCTGGTCTTCCAAGAACAAATCGCACGACCTGCGCGCCGCAACGCAAGATGGCTGGATACATCTCGGCACGGCGATGGACGTGAAAGTGCCAATCGCCGGTCAAATGAGCTACATCGTCCTGCTGCAACCGTTGGCCAGCGACGCACTTTTTGCGCCCGCCCAGGTCTTGCGCATGCGCGGCAACTTCTCCGGCGATGCCGGCACTTATTTCGGATCGGCGCGGCGCAGCACCCTGGGTGTGGATTCCGCGGATTCGATATACAATCCCGCGCGAAATTTTTCGCAAATTCGCTACGAAGGGCTTTCCCTGCTTCCCGTGGCTCGTCCGGCAAAGGCGCGAAAGGCGGGCACCGACTACCCCGCGGACGTTCGTGACACCTACCTGCAACTTCCGGACAACCTTGATCCGCGCATTCCTCAGCTTGCGCAAAAGATCACCGCGGCGGCCGATAATCCCTACGACAAATCCATCCAGATGGAAAGCTATCTTCGCCGGAATTTCGGCTACACCCTGAATCTCGCGGGCAAACCCGGCGCCGATCCGCTCGCCCAATTCCTCTTCGTAACCAAGGCGGGCCATTGCGAATATTTTGCGTCCGCGATGGCGGTCATGCTGCGCACCCTGGGCATCCCCTCACGCGAAGTCAACGGCTTCCTGCCCGGCGAATTTAATGACGTCGCGGGCGATTACATCGTGCGGGCCAGTGACGCCCACAGTTGGGTGGAAGCGTATTTTCCGGGCAGCGGCTGGATCACGTTCGATCCCACCCCCATCGCCGATGGCGCCGAAGGCGGGCTGTTTTCGCGGCTGAACTTATACCTTGACTGGATGCAACTCAACTGGAACGAATGGGTGGTCAATTACGACTTCGCCCACCAGGCGGTGATGGCCAAAAACGTCCGCCAAAATTCCACCGACTATTCGGCCGCCCTTCAGCACTGGTTCCGGCGCACGGAAGCGCGCGGGATGGATCGCCTGACCGACTGGCAGCGCACGCACGCCAGCTTGAGCCTGGCGTTCCCGGTCGCGCTCGTTTTGTTGCTGGTGGTCCTGCGCTTTGACTGGATTCGTTCCTTCGCGCGCTGGCTCAGCCTCATTTTGCAAATGAGAAAGCCAGCCTCCGAGCGGAATAATCCGCAATTGGCCTCGCGTCTGTATTCGGAAATGTTGCAGGTCCTGGAAAAGCGCGGATTCACGCGCGCGGAAACGCAAACGCCTGGCGAATTTGCCGCCACATTCGCCTTGCAACCGAACCTCGGCTCTGCCGTGGGCGAATTCACCGCGCTCTACGCCGAAGCCCGCTTTGGCGGCGCCGCTTGCGATGCCTTTCGCCTGCACGCCCTCCTGGAACAGATTCGCTCGGCTCTGCGCACGGCCTGAACGGGCCTCTTCTTTAAAGGCATCTCCTCGATTCACACTTCTCCGCAAATCACCGCTATCCCGGCGAACCCGTGCCGCCCATGCTAAAATTATAGGATTGGCGTAAAGGCGCCATTCTCACCGTATGCGCAAAGTTGGCTTCATTTCGCTCGGATGCCCTAAGAACCTCGTCGATAGCGAGGTGATGATGGGCATTCTCGCCCGCGATGGTTACGAACTGACCCCGCGCGCCGACGACGCCGAAATTCTGGTGGTCAACACCTGCAGCTTCATCGAATCCGCCCAAAAGGAATCCGTGGACGCGATTCTGGAAATGGCCGAACACAAAAAGTTTGGTGCAGCCAAAAAACTAATCGTCGCGGGCTGCCTCGTGGAACGCTATCGCGACCAGATCCTGGAGCAAATTCCCGAAGTCGACGCCGTCGTCGGCACTGGCGAAGTCGAGCGCATCATCGAAGCCGTCGAAGGCGACCTCAGAGTGCTGCCCGCCGTGCCCCCGGCGTTCCTCTATCACGATCTAACCCCGCGCATCGTCACCACGCCCAAGCATCAGGCCTACATCAAAATCGCCGAAGGCTGCGATCATCCCTGCACCTTTTGCATCATTCCCCAGTTGCGCGGCAAGTTCCGCAGCCGCAGGTTTGAATCGGTTGTGCGCGAAGCCGAAAATCTCGCGGCAGCCGGAGCCCGCGAGATTACTCTGATCGGGCAGGACACCACTTCCTATGGCGAAGACCTCGCCCTCCGCGATGGACTCGCACAACTCCTGGAGCGCCTCGCTCAGGTCGAAGACCTCCTGTGGGTGCGCTTCCTTTACGCCTATCCGAATCGCGTAACCCAGAAAATGCTGGACACGCTGGCGGCCCGCGAGCGGCTCGCGAAATACATTGATATGCCCCTGCAACACGCCAGTCGCAACGTGCTCGCCCGCATGAAGCGCGGTTCCCACGGTGACGCCTTCCTGAAATTGCTGGAACGCATGCGCGCCACCATCCCCGGGGTGGCCCTGCGCACCAGCTTCATCGTCGGCTTCCCCGGCGAAACCCAATCCGATTTCCAGGAACTCTATGATTTCGTGGCCGCCGCCAAGCTCGACTGGATGGGCGTCTTCGAATACTCCGACGTGGACAACGCCGCCAGCTTCCCCCTCGATGGCAAAGTCGATGCCGAAACCATCAACCATCGTCGCAATCGCCTGATGGCCCTGCAAAAGAAAATTTCCCGCGAACGCCTCCGCGCCTTCAAGGGTCGCACGGAAACCGCGTTGGTCGAAGGGCCCTCCAAGGACAATCCGCTGGTTTGGGAAGCCCGCCTCGAATCCATGGCCCCCGACATCGACGGCAAGCTATACCTGACCGACATCGAACTGCCCACCGGGGAAATCGCCTCAGCCGGCGATGTGGTCAAAGTGCAGATCACCAAGACGGATGCCTACGACCTGATCGGCCGCGTAACGCAAATTCTTTCGCGCCCACCAATCCGTCAAACCGAACCCGTCGCCGCCGCGCCGTCCGCAGAGAAGCTGACGCGCATCGCCACGGGAGCAGCGCTGCGGGTCATCGGGTAGGCAGCCGGTCCGCACCACGCCAGCGCTTGTCCCAATTCCCCCCAGGATGGTAAAACAATTTCTACGCCATGAGACATCGCTGTCCCATTTGCAAAAAAGCCACCGACTCGGCCACCGACGCGGAGTTTCCCTTCTGCTCCGAGCGCTGCCGCCTGATGGACCTCGGCGCCTGGGCCTCCGAAAAATACGTGGTCTCCGACCCCATCTTCGACGAAGAGGAACTCCCCGAAGAAGACCGCCGCGCCCTCCGCGACCCCGGGGAAAACAACGATGACACCATCCACTGATCCGACAGTAAATCCCTCGGCAGCCGCAAAGCCGCGCTTCCCCTACGCCATTGCCACAGTTCTCGGTACCGGCTACCTGAAACCCGCCCCCGGCACTTGGGGCTCCCTCGTCGGCCTGCTGGTTGCCGTTGTCTCTCACCCGTTCACTTGGTTTTCCGTTCTCGCCGTGCACTTGGGCGGCGGATTCGGACTTGACCTTCCCCTGGGCACGGGGGCGCTTGGCATTGCTGTCATTCTCGTCCCCTCCATTGCAGTGTGGCTTTTTTTGGCCTTGCTTGGAGTGCGCACCAGTAGGCAGGTTGCCGAATTTGCGGGAGTAAAAGATCCGCAATACGTGGTGATTGACGAAGTCTCCGGCGTGCACCTGGCCCTGATCCTCGGTCTGGCCCCGCTTGCGCCGCTGAGCTTACTCCGGTCCGGAGAAGCCGAAACCTTCGCTCTCTACACCGGCATGAGCATCCTTAACTGGAAATTCCTCCTCGCCGGCTTCCTCCTTTTCCGCCTCTTCGACATCACCAAGCCCTTTCCCTGCCGACGCCTCGAACACCTCCCCGGCGGCTGGGGCATCATGGCCGACGACTGGATGGCCGGGGTCTACGCTGCCATTTGTTTGCGTCTCGCGTTACACTTTCATTGGCTATGACTCTTGGGCAACGGCAATGAAATTCGGACTGGGCTCCTCACCAGAAAAGAACGGCATCCCGCACATTGAGCGGATCGCCCCCGCCGCCGCAATTCCCGGCGGCGAAATTGCGATTTTTGGCAGCGGCTTCACTTCGCGCCACGGCCACCGCCCGCTGGTCCGCTTCGGCGAAGCGGAAGCGCCGTTGTCCCTGGCCAGCGCCACCCGCCTGCTCGCGCGCGTACCGGAAAACGCCAACGGCAGCACCATTCAAGTCGTAAGTTCACAGCGCGAAAGCCAGCCCTTCCCCGTGGCCCTGGGATTCCAGATTGCCGACAACCTGCATCCGGTCAGCAACCCGGCGGTGGATGCCGAAGGCAACATCTACGTCACGTTCAGCGGCCCTCGCGGCCAGCGCGTGCCCGTCTCGCTCTACAAAATTAATTCCAGCTACACTGTAAAGCCATTCGTCACCTCGCTGGTAAATCCCACCGGCCTCGCCCTCAACGCCAAAGGCGATCTATTCGTCTCTTGCCGCCACGACGGCACAATTTACCGCGTCACTCCCGACGGCCGCAGCGAGCAATGGATCGAGGGCATGGGCATTGCCACCGGCCTCGCCTTTGACGCCAAGGGAAATCTTTTCGTCGGCGACCGCAGCGGCACCATTTTCAAAATCAGCCCGGACCGCGAGATTTTTGTCTTTGCGACGCTGGAACCCTCCCTCGCCGCCTACCATCTCGCCTTCCATCCCAGCGGCGAACTCTACGTCAGCGGCCCCACCACCTCCAGTTACGACCGCGTCTATCGCATCAATCAAAATGGCGAAGTAAACGTCTTCTATCGCGGCCTTGGCCGCCCGCAAGGTCTCGCCTTCGATCAGGACGGCAATCTCTTCGTGGTCGCTTCCTTCGGCGGGCACCGCGGCATCGTGCGCATCTCTCCCCAAGGTCATGCCGAACATGTCCTAAGCGGCTCAGCCCTGGTCGGTCTAGCCCTCCTGCCAAGTGGCCGCGGCATCATCGCCGCCAACAGTTGCCTCTTCACCATCGACTGGAACGTCCGCGGCATGCCCCTCTACGGCTAAGCGCTCCTTCCCACTATGGAGTGCGGAAGCTCCGCTTCCGCTTTTGACCCCACAACCCCGCCACCCAACCAATCTCCCCGCCGAGCACTCACCTGATGTGATTCCCGCTATCACGAATCTCTCGCGCCGTCTGAGCTACAATATCCCCATGAAAGCGGAAATAATCGCCGTAGGCTCCGAACTCCTAACCCCCGATCGCCTCGACACCAACTCCCTCTTCCTCACCGAAGAACTAAACAAACTCGGCATCGAAGTCCTCCGCAAAACCATCGTCGGCGACAATCGCGAACTCCTCGCCGAGGCCTTCCGCGATGCCCTCAATCGCGTCCCCGTGGTAATCGCCAGCGGCGGCCTCGGCCCCACCGAAGACGACCTCACCCGCGAAACCGTAGCCGAACTTCTCGGCCGCCGCCTCCAGCGCAACGACGAAGTCGTCCGCGCCATCGAAGCCCGCTTCCGCAGCTTCAAGCGCGACATGCCCGCCGTCAATCTCCGCCAGGCCATGGTCCCAGAAGGCGCCGAAGTCCTCGAAAATCCCCGCGGCACCGCTCCCGGGCTCTGGCTCGAAGACCAGGGCCGCATGGTGGCCCTCCTTCCCGGCCCCCCGCGCGAACTGAAGCCTCTCTTCCTCGAACAAGTCTTGCCCCGCCTCCGCCGTCGCGTTTTCGGTATCCGCATGTTCCACCGAGAACTCCGGGTCACCGGCCTCGGCGAATCCCACGTCGAAGAACGCATCCGCCCGATCTACACCCGCTATCCGCAGGTGAACACCACCATCCTCGCCGCGCCCGGAGAGGTCCAACTCCACTTGCGCATTTGGACCGAAGACGCCGCGCAAGCCGAATCCACCCTCAACGAAATCGTGCGCAACTTCGAACTTGCCCTCGGCGACCGCATTTTTGCCCACAAGGGCGTCCCGCTCGAAGAAGTGGTTGCGGAACTCCTCGCCATCAACCGCGCCACCATCTCCACCGCCGAAAGCTGCACCGGAGGTCTCCTCGCGGAACGCCTCACTCGGATTCCGGGCAGCTCCACTTATTTTCTCGGCGGCGTGATCTCCTACAGCAACGAACGCAAAACGGTTTGGACCGAAGTGCCCGCCGAACTCATCGCCTCCAAGGGCGCGGTCAGTGCCGAAGTCGCCATCGCCCTCGCCGAAGGCATCCGCCGCAGCGTCGGCAGCACCTTCGGAGTCGGCATCACCGGCATCGCCGGGCCCGGTGGCGGCAGCGACGAAAAACCGGTTGGCACCGTGCACATTGCCCTCGCCGCACCTGCGGGCACGAAGGAGCGGCTCGTGCATCTTCCCGGCGACCGCGAAATGATCCGCTTCCACGCCTCGCAACTCGCTCTCGACATGGTCCGTGTTCATTATTTGTACGATGGCAAACCGCAACCCCGGCGCGTCAACCCGGCAAACTGAAACGGGCCAGCCTCGTGCGACTTTTCATCGCCATCGAAATTCCCCCGGAGATTCGAGCCACCTTCGCCGCCCTGCTCAAGGAATTCCGCGCCGTCGCACCGCAAGTGAAATGGGTCCGCCCGGAAAACCTCCACGTCACCCTGAAATTTCTGGGAGAAGCCGAAACCGCAAAATTGTCGGCGCTCCAAAACGCCCTCTCCGCAATTCGCTCCCACCAACCGGTAAACCTCGAATTCCGCGGCCTGGGCTTTTTCCCAAATGAAAAGCGCCCAAAAGTTTTCTGGGCCGGCCTGGACTCCTCTCCAAACCTGAAATCCCTCGCTGCGGATATAGACTCCGCAACGCACCGCCTGGGATTCCCACTCGAGGACCGACCGTTCGCACCCCACCTTACCCTGGCACGCTTTCAGCCGCCGGAAATCCCTCCCAAATTGCTGCAAGCGAACCAGCAAAAGAGCGCGCAACCGTTCGGCTCGTTGCAGACAGGCGAGATTCAGCTGATCGAAAGCAAGCTCAAACCCGCCGGAGCGGAGTACACTACCGTGCAAACGTTCCGCTTCGCGCCGGAGGCCTAGCGCCGCATGCCGTCTTTCACCCTCACCAGTTCCTTGCTGATCGCCGCGGGATATTTCCTGGGCTCCATTCCCTTCGGCTTGATTCTCGCGAAACTATTCACAGCAAGCGACGTCCGCAAGGCGGGCAGCGGCAACATCGGCGCTACCAACGTCGCGCGAGTCGCGGGCCCCGCAGCGGGAATCCTCACCCTTCTTTTGGACGTAGCCAAAGGCGCGGCCGCCGTCTGGCTCGCCGCACGATTCTCCGAGCACAGCGCGACACCCATGATGCTCGCCGCGGCAGCCGCGCTGCTCGGCCACTGCTTCCCCGTCTGGCTGAATTTCAAAGGCGGCAAGGGAGTAGCCACCGCCCTCGGCGTCTTCCTGATGCTCGCCCCATTGGCGGCTCTCGGCGCACTGTTCATATTCATCGCAGTGTCTTTTGCCTGGCATTACGTCTCACTCGGATCCGTCTCCGCCGCCGCCGCAATGCCGCTGCTGATGTATTTCTTATGGGCGCCCGGCCATGCGCCCCCACTTGTCATTATCTTCGGCACGCTCTTCGCCTCCGCGCTCATCATCTATAAGCACGACGGCAACCTCCAGCGCCTCGTGGACGGCACCGAACCCAAATTCTCCCTCGGCAAATCCAAGGAGAACTCCGCATGAGCCGCATCGCCATTCTCGGCGCAGGCAGTTGGGGCACTGGCCTCGCGGTAGTTCTCGCCAACAGCCGCCGCAAGCACGACATCCGTCTGTGGGCCCGCGAACCTGCACTCGCGGAAGCCCTCGAACGCGACCTGGAAAACAAGAAATATTTGCCGGGCATAATCTTGCCGCCAACCGTGCGAGCTTCCGCAAATCTCGAAGAAGTCTTGCGCGAAGCCCAAATCCTCGTCGGCGCGGTCCCCTCTGCGCACACCCGCAGCATTTTCGCCCTCGCGCTTCCAGCCGTTCCCCGCGACGCAGCCATCGTCAGCACCACAAAAGGACTGGAGCCCGCAACCCACCTGCGCATGAGCGAAGTGATGACCCAGGTCTTCAACACGCGCTTCGTTCCGAATCTAGCAGTGCTCTCCGGCCCGTCCTTCGCTCTCGAGGCGGCGGCCGGCCAACCAACTGCCGTGGTTCTTGCATCCCAAGATGCCGCCCTCAGCGCGTATCTTCAGGAAGAATTTTCCGGCCCCACCTTCCGCCTATACACCAACACCGACGTCCTGGGAGTCGAACTCGCCGGTGCGATGAAAAATGTGATGGCCATCGCCGCGGGCGCGTGCCAAGGCCTGGGTCTGGGATCCAACTCGCTAGCCGCGCTAATCACCCGCGGCCTCGCGGAAATGACCCGGCTCACGGTAGCTCTGGGCGGCAAGCCGGAAACTCTCAGCGGCCTCGCAGGAATAGGCGACCTGATTCTGACGTGCTACGGCGCGCTGAGCCGCAATCGCCGAGTGGGCTTCGAACTAGGCCAGGGCCGCGCGCTGCAGGAAATCCTCTCCGGCATGACCATGATCGCCGAAGGCGTAGGCACCACCGCCGCCCTACTTGCACTCGCCCGCGAAAACCACATCGAACTCCCCATCACCCAGCAAGTCCACAGCATCCTGCACCTGGGAAATTCCCCCCGCGAAGCCATCCGCGCCATCATGGAGCGCCCCCTCCGCCGAGAGTAAAATGCGCAAGGGCAGCAGGCCCAAAGCCTCCGACCGATCGCTGACCACCGATTGCTGCTCACTTTCTTCTCCCCCCAGTACCTCCGGCCAGTTGCACTTGCGCGTCGCCTGTCCTTTAGGCCAGCCGCTTTCCTCCCTCCGCCCTTCTAAAATCAGTGTGTTGCAATGGCGGATAGTGCCCCATCGCTCTTGACGCGCCTCCGTTCCGGCCGGGTGCGCATCCTTTGGCTCGTGCTCGGTGCGCTTCTGCTCGTCAGCGCGCTGCCCATCGGCTTGTATCACCGCCAGGTGCTGGAACTCAGCCAGGAAAAGCTCGTGGATACCGAGCGCGTGCAGCAAACAGAAATGACCCGCTCGCTCGCCCAGGAAGTCCAGTTCTTCGAATCCAACCTCACGCAGCAACTCATCAGCCAGCGCCAGATTCTGGCCCTCACCGGACTGATCGACAATGTCACCGACCCGGTCAACGAACCAAAAGTAACCCGCCTGCTCGAAAATTTCGTCGATTCCAACCGCAACACGTTCGTCTACCTGACCGCCGTCGGCCGTGATGGCAAAGGCACCACCGCTTCCCAGGGAAATTTCCGCGCGGAGCAGGATCCCTTCGTAGCTAAAGCTCTGCAGCGCGCTTTTGTAAGCTGCGTGCAATCGGTAAAATTCCGCAGCGATCCTCTCGCCCTGGCCCCCGACAATCGCCCCGCCTTTGTGATCGCCGTCCCGCTGAAAGACTCCCAGGACAATTTCACCGGCATGCTCGCGGCCGTCGTTTCGCTCGACCCCATCCTCCATCGCCTGCAGGACGCCAGCGTCCGCGGGCGCAGTGTCTTCGTCGTCGACCACTACGGCCACATTGTCGCCCATCCGGACACCAAGCACTTTGTCCCCGGCGAAGATTTAAGCGACAAATCGTATCTGGTCGCACAGGTAAAGAGCCTGCCGCGAGAATTGCGCAACACCGAAACCATGCGCTTCTCCGAAAAGGAAAAAAACCGCCCTGTCGAAATGGTCGGCACCTATAGCACTTTCCCCGAAGTCAACTGGGCCGTCATCGCCGAACGCAGCCTCGATGAAGCCCGCGCCGATGCCGGCGTCACCGAACTCAACCAGCAGGCCCTTGCCTTCGTCAGCATCGTCGTGTTGGTCGCCATTCTCTTCGGTTATTTCTTCGCCGTGGGCATCAGCACCCCGATTCGTGCCCTGGCCGCTTCCACTCGCGCCATCAGCCGCGGCGAGTTTCACCAGCGCACCCCGGTCCGCGGCGCCACCGAAATCAGCGAACTTGCAGAAAACTTCAACCTGATGGCCAGCGACATCGAAGAATACATCGAGCGCCTGAAAGAAGCCGCCGAGGAAAATCGCGAACTGTTCATCGGCTCCATCCGCATGCTGGCGGCCGCGATCGACGAAAAGGACCCGTACACCCGCGGCCATTCCGGACGCGTGGCGAAATATTCCACGGTCATCGCCCAGGAAATGAAGCTTTCCGCCGAGGATCTCGACAAACTGAAAATCGCCGCTCTGCTCCATGACGTCGGAAAAATCGGCGTGGACGACCGCGTCCTGAAAAAGCCCGGCTCTTTAACCCCCGAAGAGTTCGAAATCATGAAGACCCACACCACCAAGGGCGCCAACATCATGCGTCCGGTTTCCCAATTGAAGGAAATGCTCCCCGGCATCGAATTGCACCACGAGCACATGGATGGACGCGGCTATCCCTACGGCTTGACCGGGCCGCAGATTCCCATGATGGCTCGCATCATCGGGGTGGCCGACACCCTCGATGCCATGACCACCAACCGCCCCTATCAAACCGCGATGGATCTGGATTACGCGCTGGGGCGGATCAAGGCACTGGCAGGCTCCAAGTTCGACGACTCCATAGTCGCAGCCCTGGAATCCGCCGTAAAAGCGGGCAAACTCCGGCTAACCGCCGTCGAAGTTCAGGTCTAATGTGGAGTGCGGAAGCTCAGCTTCCGCTTTTACGATGTATGCCCAAAGAAATTCCCACCCGTTAAGCAGTGAATCTTACATCTGAAAACTGAAAAATCATTTCTCCCAGTCCCAATCTCCCCTCCGCGCCCAATCACCCCAATCTGTTACACTTTTCTTTCCCGCCTTTTACTCTGCGCGGGCACCCTTATGATCACCCTCTTCGGAAAACCCGAACCCACGCTCCTCGAGCGCCTAAAGGAATCCGTAGGCAAAACCAAGGAAGCCCTGGCCGACACCCTCGACACCATTACCCAAGGCGGCCGCCAGATTGATCCTTCAGTCCTCAAGGAAGTCGAAAACGCCCTACTCTCCGCCGACCTCGGCGTAAAAACCACCAAAGAAATTCTCGATTCCGTGAAAGAACAAATCTCTCGCAACGCCCTGAACAACGGCGAACAACTAAAACGCGAAATCAAGGCCCACGTCTTCCGCACCCTGAATGTCTACGGCAATACGCCAAAACTGGTAAGCGCCGCCAATGGCAAAGATCCCCGTGTAATTTTCATCGTGGGCGTAAATGGTGCCGGTAAAACCACCAGCATCGGCAAGCTCGCCAACCGCCTCCGTCAGGACGGCCGCAGCGTGGTTCTCTGCGCCGCCGACACCTTCCGGGCCGCGGCCATCGAACAACTCGAGATATGGGCCCAACGCAACGGCGTCGAAGTCATCAAGCAAAAATCCGGCTCCGATCCCGCCGCGGTAGTCTTCGACGCCATGGCCGCAGCAAAAGCCCGCGGCGCGGACGCGGTAATCGTGGACACCGCAGGCCGCCTCCATACAAAATCAAATCTCATGCAAGAACTCGACAAAATGAAACGCACCGCGGCAAAAGTCATTCCCGGCGCGCCCCACGACGTCCTCCTGGTCATGGATGCCACCACCGGCCAAAACGGCCTCGCCCAGGCCCGCGAGTTCACTTCCGTAGTCGGCGTGACCGGCATTATCCTCACCAAGCTGGATGGCACGGCCAAGGGCGGCATCGTAGTAGCCATCTCCCGCGAACTCGGCCTACCCATCCGCTTCGTTGGCACCGGGGAACAAATCGACGATCTCGTCCCCTTCGACGCCCAAACCTACGCCGACTCGCTCTTCAACTGATCCCGTGAACTCCCACGACAATCATTTCATGCAGCACGCGCTGGACCTGGCCCGCAAAGGCATTGGTCTCGCCAGCCCGAATCCCACCGTGGGCTGCGTGATCGTAAGAGACGGCGGAATCATCGGCGAAGGCTTTCACCAGTACGACTGCAAAGACCACGCCGAAATCGTAGCCCTGAAACAAACCGGCGACCGCGCCCGCGGCGCCACGCTCTACGTCACCCTCGAGCCGTGCAACCACACCGGCCGCACCGGGCCATGCACCGAGGCCACCATAGCCGCCGGAATTTCCCGCGTGGTCGCCGCAATGGAAGACCCCAATCCAAAAACGCGCGGCACTGGATTTGGCCGCCTCCGCCAAGCTGGCATTGCAGTCGAACCCGGCCTTCTCGAAGACGAAGCACAAAAACTCAACGAAGGCTTCGCGCACTGGATCACCACGCACAAACCATTCGTGACCCTCAAATCCGCTCTAACTCTCGACGGCCAACTCGCTCTCCCGAAATCTCGCAAAAAGAAAACCCGCGACTGGATCACCAGCGAAGAATCCCGCGCCGAAGTCCATCGCATGCGTCACGCCTCCGACGCTCTCCTCACGGGCATCGGTACCATCCTCGCCGACGATCCCCTCCTCACCGACCGCAGCGGCCTCCCCCGCCGCCGCCGCTTGCTCCGCGTCATTCTGGATACCAAACTCCGCCTCTCCGCAAACGCCCGCATCGTGAAAACCTCCGACGACGATCTGCTGGTCTTCACCGCCGCCCCTCTGAAATCCCCGAAAGCCCGCAAACTACAAAATCTGGGCGTGGAGTTGGTAAACGTGAAGCGCACCCGCAGCGGCCTCGACCTTCCCGCAATCCTAAAAGAACTCGGCCAATGCGAGATCCTGAACGTACTCCTCGAATCAGGCCCCAGCCTAAACTCCGCCGCCCTGAACGCCGGCCTAGTCAACAAACTAATCCTCTTCTACGCCCCAAGAATTGCAGGCAATTCCCAAGTCCCATTCGTTAACTCCAGATCTCCTTCGCTGTCGCATCTACGCGTTCTAACCGTCCGTCAAGTTGGCCCGGACATCGCCGTAGAAGCGCTCCCTCTTACCTCCCTGTAGCTCAGGCCTTCGAGGCCTGAGGGTTTTCCATCCCCCACCGAGATCTAACCCTCACCCCAAATCCCATCACCACCTCCCCGCTCCCCCACAAAAACGCCAGACAACAAACTCCTCCTCGCGTAATCCCCTTTGCGCACCCTCACCAAACAAATTTCTATCCAAATCTCCCCACCTTTGCGACGATTCTTATCAAGCAGCGCCATTCCCAATTGTCCCCGGAGGTCTTGCCTTTTGAGCGAAGCTCCCCGTTCCTGGCGTCTCGGTTTCTGGAGCCTCATCGCCACGCAATTTCAAGGCGCCTTCAACGACAACGCCCTGAAATATCTGGTCATCTTCCTCATCATCGGCACCAATCTCTCCTCCGACGAAGAAGAAGCCAAGGTCCTCCTCGTCGGCTCCCTCTTCGCACTCCCCTTCATTCTCTTTTCCATGACCGGCGGCTACTTCGCCGACCGTTTCAGTAAGCGCATCGTCACCATCTGGACCAAAGTCTTCGAAATCGCGGTAATGCTCTTCGCCATCGCAGGCTTCGCAGTTCACAGCATGCCCATGTCCATGGCCGCCGTCTTTCTAGCCAGCACCCAAGGCGCGCTCTTCGGCCCCTCCAAATACGGCCTCCTCCCCGAAATCTTGCCGGAAAAGCGCCTCTCCTGGGGCAACGGTGTCATCGAACTCGGCACGTTCCTCGCCGCCATCACCGGCACCGTAGTTGGTGCAAAACTCTCCGAAGTCTTCGCCGGCCGCGAATACTATTCCGGGTTTTTCTTCCTGATCTGTTCCGCGATCGGTTTGGCCACCAGCTTCGGCATCTCCAAAGTCCCCGCGGCCGATCCCGCGAAAAAATTCCGCGTAAATCTTCTGGGCGATTTGTGGTCCCAAGGCAAGTTAATCGGTCAGGACCGCGTCCTCTGGCTCGCCGTTCTCGGCAATACCTACTTTTTCTTTCTCGGCGCTTTGCTGCAGTTCGATATCGTCTTCTACGCCCGCGACGTCCTCCACGTCACCGCAACGCACGGCAGCTTCCTGCAAGCCGCCATTGCCATCGGCATCGGCCTGGGCAGCCTCGCGGCAGGCTACCTCTCCGGCGGGAAAATCGAATACGGCCTGATTCCCATGGGCGCGATAGGCATCACTCTTTTCGGTTTTCTCCTGGCCGCGCCCGGTCTACCCTTCAACACCGTTCTCCTCCTGCTCGCGGCGCTCGGCTTCGCCGGCGGCTTCTTCATCGTCCCCATCAGCGCGCTGATCCAGCATCGCCCCGAAGAGCAGCACCGCGGCGGCGTGCTAGCTGCCGCGAATCTCTATTCTTTTATCGGCATCCTCGGCGCATCCGGCGCGTTCTACTTGCTGAAACATTACCTTCGCCTCGGCCCAGCGGGTATTTTCTTCTGGGCTTCCATTCTTACCCTCGGCGCACTCGCCTATGTCCTCTGGCTCCTGCCCGATTCCCTACTCCGACTGCTCCTGTGGGTTGCCGCCCACACCCTCTATCGCCTCGACCTGAAAGGCCAGGAAAACATTCCCGCCCGCGGCGGCGCGCTCCTCACCCCCAATCACTCCTCCTGGATAGACGCGATATTACTGGTCTGCTCCACCGACCGCCCCATCCGCTTCCTCATGTTCAAGGGCGTCTACGACCATCCGCTCATCAAGCCTTTCGCCAAGATTCTCAAATTTATTCCCATCGCTTCCGATCAGGGCCCCCGCGAAATGATCCACTCCCTCCGCGAAGCCTCCGAAGCGCTCCGCAACGGCGAACTTGTCTGCATTTTCCCCGAAGGCGAAATCACCCGTATCGGTCAACTGCTGCCCTTCCGCCGCGGCTTCGAACGCATCGTAAAAGGCATTGACGTCCCCATCGTCCCGGTGCACATCGACGGCCTCTGGGGCTCCATCTTCAGCTTCTCCGGCGGCCGTTTTCTCTGGAAACTCCCGCGCCACATTCCCTATCCCGTGCGCGTCTCCTTCGGCAGGCCCCTGCCCTCAACGGCAAGCACCACCGATGTGCGCACCGCGGTCCAAGAACTCGGCGTGGACGCTTTTCATCGCCGCCGTCGCTACATGAAGCCGCTCACCCGTTCCTTCATCAAAATGGCGCGGCGTCATGCCCGGCGTTTTGCCATGGCCGACGGGCGCACCCCAAAACTTTCCTTCGGCGAAGCTCTCGCCAAAACCGTTTTCCTCGCTCGCCGCCTCCGTCCCCTCTGGAAAGGCCAAGAAATGGTCGGCGTCCTTCTTCCACCCTCGATTCCGGGAGCATTGGTGAACTGGGCAGCCCTGCTGCAAGGCAGAGTCCCGATCAACCTCAATTACACAACATCGAACGAATCCCTGGCCTCGTGCGCCAAGCAGTGCGAATTGCAAACAGTGGTAACTTCCAAACTCTTCCTAGAAAAAGTCCACATCCAGCCGCCCGGCAAAGTCATCTATGTCGAAGATCTCGCGGAAAAGCCGCGCCTCTCGGAAAAGCTGATCGCCCTGCTCTCCGCCAAACTCCTCCCAGCGCGCCTCCTCGAACGCTCCCTGGGCTTCTCACGCAAACCTTCGCTCGACGACACCGCCACCATCATTTTTTCCAGCGGCTCCACCGGCGAGCCCAAAGGCGTGCTCCTTTCGCATTTCAATCTGGCCTCCAACGTCGAACAACTCGAGCAAGTCTTCCACCTGCACAACGGCGACACCATCCTCGGCATACTTCCCTTCTTCCATTCCTTCGGCTTCACCGGCACGCTCTGTCTCCCCGCACTCGCGGGCATCGGCGCCGTCTTCCATCCCAGCCCGCTGGATGCGCAGGCCATCGCCGCGCTCGTCAGCAAGTATTCCGTCACACTGATGATTGCCACCCCAACCTTCCTCAACTCCTACTCGCGCCGATGCCCGGCGGAATCCTTTGGCAGTTTGCGCATCGTGATGGCCGGGGCCGAAAAATTGCCGGAGCGCATCGCCCAGGCCTTCGAAGATCACTTCGGCATCCGGCCTCTTGAAGGCTACGGCTGCACGGAATGCTCGCCTGTGGTGGCCGTCAACACCTACGATTTTCGTGCCGCGTATTTCCGTCAGGTAGGAGCGAAGCGCGGCACCATCGGCCATCCGCTCCCAGGAATCAGCATCCGCATCGTTGACCCCGACTCCGGCGAGGCGCTCCCGGTAGATAAACCAGGCCTGCTTCTGGTGCGGGGGCCAAACGTCATGGTCGGTTATTTAAACCGCCCGGAAAAAACCTCCGAGGTTTTGAAAGACGGCTGGTACAACACCGGCGACATTGCCACCGTGGACGAAGACGGATTCCTCCGCATCACCGACCGCCTAAGCCGCTTCAGCAAAATTGGCGGCGAAATGGTGCCGCACATCAAGGTTGAAGAAAAGCTCCACGAGCTAATGGAGGCCGATGGTCAAGTTCTGGCGGTCACCGCAATCTCCGACGATAAAAAGGGCGAGCGACTGGTGGTGGTGCACACCCTGAAGGAAGAAGCCTTGAAGGATTGTCTGGAGAAACTTTCAAAAAGCGATCTGCCAGCGCTGTGGAAGCCCCGCCCAGATCAGTTCATTCATGTCGAGCAGCTGCCTTATTTAGGAACGGGAAAACTGGATCTGCGCCGATTGAGGGAAATCGCGATGGCGCAGGGAACCCCGGCTACTTGAGGCGTGGACTCAGTTCTCTTCTTCAAAATTGTGCAACAGGCAGGTCATCCCGCACTTGACCTCGCCATTCGGCTGCAACGAGCATTCGATCACCGTCCAGTCCGCATCATCCATCTGTAGCTTGGCGGCGGCGATGTTGGCGATCTTCTCCCGGTTCGGACAAACCAGATTTCGAAAACGATAGCTGCACGTTTGCAAGATTCGATCAAGTATCTCCGGATCCGACATGCTTTTCCTCCGTTAAGAAAGCGTGGGACTCGCCCGATTGGCCCGTATTCCTTCATGTGCTGCAACTGCGAACCTTGCGGAAAAAAATCGAATCTTGCCCGGCGGAAACTCCCGCGCCGGAGGAACGTCTACTCAACCTTCACGCGTGCCTGCGAAAGGCAATCCATGCCACAGCGCACCGCCCCCGGCGGCAACAGCGAACAGTCAATCACCCGCCAGTCGCTCCAGCCCTCTTCGCTGTGCGGCCAGGTGGCCACAACAATCTCAGCTTCGCGATTGTGCTGCGAACAAAAAACCTTTTGCGGATACGTCTTTGCGGATTCCGGATGAGGATCGATCAGATGGGGTTCGAACATGGACCATCTCCTTCGACCAGGAGCGTGGCCATGCAGTATTCTTGCCCCTTGCCTTGTCTTCGTCAAGGATTTCTGCGCCCAAAAACGGTATTCTTATCTTTCTCGGATTGTGACGGAGCGCACGGAAAATGTTCACGGGAATTATTGAGCAGATGGGAACGGTGGAGTCGCTGAAGGCCGCCGCGGAGGGCGGGCGTTTGACCATTCACGCCCCGCTGGTGGCAAAAAATCTCGCCGTCTCCAACAGCATCGCCGCCAACGGCTGCTGCCTCACCGTGGTTGCGCTCGACGCGGAGCGCTTCTCCGCCGATCTTTCCGGCGAAACCCTCCGCAAAACCTCCATAGGCGAATGGAAAACCGGAACGCGCGTGAATCTCGAACAGCCGCTGACCGCTGGCAAGGAATTTGGCGGCCACTTTGTCCTCGGCCACGTGGACACGGTTGGCCGGGTGACGCGGCTTGAACCGGAAGGCGAAAACTGGTGGTACGCCGTGGAAGTCCCCGAATCCTTCGCCCGTTACATCGTCCCCCAAGGCTCTATCACCATCGACGGCATCAGCCTAACCGTAGCCCGTTGGCACGCCCGCGTAGCCGAAATCGCCGTAATCCCCTTCACCTACGAACACACCAACGTACGCGACAAAAAACCAGGCGAAGCCGTAAACCTCGAAGCCGACATTCTCGGCAAATACGTAGAGCGTTACCTCGAAGCCCACGCCACCCAAAAGCCGTCAGCCACGCTGAACGTAACCGAACTAATCAGCCAAGGCTTTTAGCTGTAGCTCATCCCTTCAGGGATGAGGCTTTCCATAACCCCGGCAACCAATTCTCATAGGGAGGATGTTTTCCGTAATGCGGGCGATGCGCCCCTGCAACGAAAACCCCCAGGCCTAAAATCCTGAGCTACAAAACCACCCTCTTCGCCCGCGCCCCGCGCCAATACAACACCAACCCCAAAAAAATCGAAGCCAGCGTCCCGCCCACCAGCCGCAATTCAAAACTCCATTTATTCACCGCATCCCCCGGCGGCACCAGCGAAACAAAAATCCCCAGCAACACCACCACAAATCCCAACACTCCGCACGACCACAATCCCAACTTCCCCCCAGGAATCAGAACCGCGTGCGCATTCTCCACGCGATCTTTCCGCCCAGCAAGTTTCAACACTCCCGCAAACATATAAAGGAACGGAATAAAATAAAGAATGATCGCCGCATCAATCAGCATCTGATAAGCCGCCTGCACCGTTTCACTCTTAATCTGGCTAACCAGCAGAATTGCCCCGGAAGCCGCTGCCTGCACCAGAATCGAAACATACGGCGTCTTCCACTTCGGATGAATTTTCCCGAACGCCGCCGGCAGATACCGATCGATCCCCACAACAAATGGCACCCGCGCAATCCCCGCCACCGTGCTGCCAACTCCACCGGCATTTCCAACGGTCACCAAAATTGCCGCAAGAATCCCGAGGAATCCCACCTTCAGCACCACCGATCCCACCGTAATCGCGTGGAACACCCCGCTCTTCGGGTCCAGCTCTCCCGCCGGAGCCAGCGCCAGAATCGCAAACGTCCCAACAATGTACATAAACGCAATCAGCGCCCCGGCGGCGAACACCGCCCGCGGCAATGTCCTCCGCGGATCGCGCACCTCTTCGCTCATCGCCGAAACCAGCTCCAAGCCGGTAAACGCGAACGCAATCTGCGACCAGAAATTCACCGTGTCCCAATTCCACGTCGGCATCATGTTGGCCGCGGTAAAGTGCGTCACGGAACCCGTCCGGAAATATACCAGCAGAGCCACGCCGACCAGAATCATCAACGGCACGTACGTTCCCACGCCCCCTGCATTCTGCAGCCATTTGCCGATGTTCAAGCCAATGATGTTCAGCAAAACCGCCACCAGCAGCAGCCCCAGCGAAACCAGCAATAGGAAAGTCCGATCCTGGGAAAGCGCCGATCCCTTTTCTCCCAGAACGTAAGCGCTCATCGAAGCGCTGGCCAACAGCAATCCCGGAAAATAAAACACCGTGTAAATCCAATACGTCCACCCGGCCACAAATCCGTGAAAATCCCCGAACGCCTCCTTCGCCCACACGTACAGTCCGCCCTCGTCCGGAAATCGCGAAGACAGCTCATTGATCACAAACGCCCCCGGCACGAAAAAGAAAACCGCCGCAATTACCCACAAGCTGATGGAAGAAGTTCCGTTATGTCCGGCCGCAGCGATCCACCTTGGGCCAAGGACCGTGGCGATGTTGAACAGCAGCACATCCCAGAAACCCATGGTCTTGCGAAGTTGTGATTTGGGGTCGAGAGAAACCGGAGCGCCACCGCTCACAGGGTCACATCCATGGCGGGAATCAGCTCATCCTGCAAAAGAAAATCGCGCAAAAAAGGATCCTCGGACTTCTGGAACTCCGCCCACGAAGCAAACACCTGCGCGTGCCCGTCCTGCAAAAACACCACCGTGTCCGCCAGCCGTCGCGCCAGATGCGTGTCGTGGGTGACGACGATGGATGTCTTATGAAATGTTTCTTTCAGCCGCAAAATCAAGTCGCCCATGTGTCCGGCCATGATCGGATCAACCATGGTCGTCGGCTCATCGTACAAAATAGCTTCCGGGTTTTGTGCCAGCGCCCGCGCAATGGACACCGCCCGCTTCGTTCCCGTGGAAAGTTCGCTGGGAATCTTGTCCATCACATCTTCGACTTCCAGCATGTGCGCCAGTTTCCCAACATACGCATCAATGTCTTCGCTCGTCAGCCCCAACTGCCCCACCAGCGGAAACGCAATGTTTTCCGCCACGGTCAGCGAATCAAACAGCGCCCCGGATTGAAAAACCATCGTCACCTTGCCGCGAATGTCCGCGAACTCCTTTTCGCTCCAATGTGTGACATCCCGGCCATCAATCAACACGCTGCCCGAATCGGCTTGCAAAAACCCCATGATGTGCTTCAGCGAAACCGATTTCCCCACCCCGCTGCGCCCCATGATCACGCAAGTTTCCCCGCGTTTCACCTTGAAGCTGACGTCGTTGAGCACCACGCGCTCATCAAACGCCTTGCACACATCCCGAAACTCAAAATAATACTCCGCGGCGCCCTCTCGGATCTCGCCGCTCAATCCCACCGTTTTCAGCTCTTCGCTCATCGCTTCCTTGCGGCCATCACTCTTGTACCGGCCGCGTTCGCCTGGCCCGCTCTTCGAATACCTTGTGTGCCTCTTCGTAATCCCCGGGCGTATTCATGTTCCAAAACAATCGCCCATCGCTATCAAATCGTTTCCAAGCCGACTCGTCAAGCACTTCCATGCGCAACCGTTTCATCGCCTCCGTCACTTTGCGCACCCCGCCGTCGAACACCGCCCGCACTCGGGCAGCGGCGTCCGTTCTCCAGCATGCGCACAGCGGCTCCAGTCCGTTCTTGGACTCTGGCACAATCACTTCCGCCTTGCTGATCGCGGTCCGATCGCACAGATAAACCAGCCACTCGCGCGTCAGAAACGGCATGTCGCAACTGAGAATTAGCGCGAATGCATGGGCTTCCGCTCCTTTTGCTCGAGCCTCTTGGAGAGTCCGCGAAAGTCCGTCGGCGTGATAAAGCGCCGTCAGGATGCCGCCCAGCGGCCCCTCGCCGGGCCATTTGTCGGCAATAACCGGCACGGGAGCATCTGGATATTTTTCCGTCGGAGCGACGATGCGGACGCTCGTGCAAATCGGGGCAAGAAGTTCGCAGGTGCGCGCCAGCACGGTCTTGCCCGCCAATTCAACCAGTGCTTTATCCGTGCCAAATCGTGTGCTGCCGCCGCCTGCTTGCACGTATCCGAAGACGCTCATTCCTCATCCTCCCGAATTTCCTGGCCGGGACGCCGGATGCCCAGTTCGCGCAGCCGCTCCTGCAAGCTTTGCCGGTGCAGTCCAATGGTGGCCGCCGTCCGCGAAATGTTCCAGCGATGCACACCGAGCTGCCGCAACAGGTACGCAACCTCGAACTTCCGCTTGGCCTCGCGAAAATCCTTTTCCTGCAAGCCCAGGTCTTCCCCGTCGCCGCCGCTTTTCGGCACAACCGGCGTGCCATGCAGAACTTCTTCCGGCAAGTCGTTCGCCGTCAGCTCATCTCCTCGCGAAAGAACCATGCTGCGCTCAATCGCATTCTTCAATTCGCGAACGTTGCCCGGCCAATCGTACCGCTCCAACGCCTTCACCGCGTCTTTGCTGAGACGCGGTGTGCGCCCAAGCCGCGCTCCATGCAGCCGCACAAACGCCTCCGCAAGAACCGCGACGTCCTCCTTGTGCGCCCGCAGCGGCGGCAACTCAATGGTGACAACTCGCAGGCGATAGAAAAGATCCTCGCGGAATTTCCCATCCCGAATCGCCAGCGGCAGGTTGCGATGCGTTGCGCTGATCACCCGCACATCAACAGGAATCGATTGCGTCCCCCCAAGTCGTTCGACCGTGCGATTTTCCAGCGCCCGCAAAACTTTCGACTGCATTACCGGATTCATGTCCCCAATTTCATCCAAGAACAATGTCCCACCATGAGCCTGCTCAAAGCGCCCCTTCTTCTGCTGCGCAGCCCCGGTGAACGCGCCCCGCTCATAACCAAAAAGTTCCGACTCAATCAGCGTCTCCGGCAGCGCCGCGCAATTCACCGCCACATAAACCTTCCCATTCCGGTGCGAGCGCGCATGAATCTCTTGCGCCAGCAGATCCTTTCCTGTTCCGCTCTCCCCCAATATCAAAACCGTCGAATCGGTGGACGCCACGCGATCCGCCATTTCAAACGCCTTGCGCATCGCCCCCGCACGCCCGATCATCTGCCCGAAGTTCCCCTCCGTCGCAACTCGCCGCCGCAGCGTTTCGTTTTCCTGCTCCAGTCCCACTAGTTTCAGAAGATTCGCAACCCGCTGCCGCAACTCCTCCAGTTCAAATCCCTTCACCAGATAGTCGGCCGCCCCAAGCTGCAACGCCTCCACCGCGGTCTTCGCCGTGTCCAGCGCGGAAACCATCAGCACCGGCAGCTCATTCCCTTCCTGCCGCAACCACTTCAAGAAAGAGAGCCCATCTTCTCCGGGCAGCACCACATCCAGCAGCAACAAATCCGGTTTATCCGATAGCGATGCGGAGCGAGCAGCCGCAACTGAATCCGCTTCCACGATCCGATAACGGCTTTCCAGCGCCCGGCGCAGCGCATACCGCGAAGCCGGCTCGTCATCCACGATCAGAATCGTTTTCATCCAGCCCGCTCCTTCGCCAACAACGGAAAGTTCAGCCGTATCTCCGTACCCCGCTCATCGCCCAGCGGACTCCTAATCTCCAGTGTGCCGCCAACTTCTTGCAAGCGGCGGTCAACAATCGCCAGTCCCAGCCCGGTGCCGCGCGCCTTCGTAGTGAAAAAAGGCCGCAGCACTTTTGCCTGGTCGGCAGCAGAAATTCCCGGACCATCATCTTCCACAGAAACCCTGCAGAATTTTTCAAAAGAGCGCAGCAAAAGGCGCACTTTACCCCCGTCCGGCGCCGCCTCGATGGCATTCAGCACCACATTCGAAAGAATGTCATTGGCAGCCTCCTCGCCGATAGCCGCCCGCGCCTCCCCATTCGCATTCGCCACCTGCAACGAAACATGCCGCTCGTCCGCCGCGTGTCGCAACATCTTAACCACCGACTCCGTCACCTGCGCCAGGTCGCAGCTCTGCACGCCACCGCCCGCGCGCACTCCCGGCCGGCTGAATTGCAGCAACTGATTCAGCCGTGCCGAAAGCCGGTTGATCTCCTCCAGCACCATCTGCGTCTCCTGCCGCAACGATGCGGGCAACTCCGCGCCCTCCAACTGCACCTGCAAAATTGTCTTGATCGAACCGAGCGGATTCTTCAAATTATGCGAAATGCTCGCAGCCATCTGCCCAACCAGCGCCATCCTCTCGCGTTCCGCCAATTCCCTTTCTAGTTGCAGCTTCTCCTCAATCAATCGGCAAAGGTCGAACGCCCCCGGCAACTGCTCGCACAAAAATTCCAGCGCCGCGTAAGTCTCCCCCGAAATCATCGCCCCATAAGCGCGCACTCGCAGCGAGCCCAAGCGTTGCGCCCCTCGCCGAATTTCAAAACTCTCCGTCGACCCGCCATGTTTCGATTCCGCATGCTCCGTCGCTGCACCGGCCAAATCAAAATTCAGCTTCGCTTCCGCCAGTTGCAGTTGTTCGGCAATCCACTGCTCGCAAAATCTCTTCAGCCTCTCCAGGTTCCCAAGCCGCGCCACCTCGTTAATCGGCCCCATCAACTTCTGCGCCCGGTCCACCTCCGTCTGCGCCGTCTGCCGCAGCGATCGCCGCATCAACCGCTGCAACGGCTCAAAGAACACCACCGGCAAAAACAGTAGCAGCGCCGCCGAAGCCTCCGGCGGCAAGTACGGATCCAGCCACAAACTCGCCCGTCGCACCAGGCTCAGATACAGCAGCGCGACAAACACCATGAACACGGCATAGATCAAATTTAGCTGCCGCCCAATTTGCAGAAAGTTGGCCCGCTGCACCCCGGAAAAAAGTTTGGCGAGAGGCTCAAGCGCCAAAAGGACAACGGCGACGTAGAAAATCCTGGCACCCTCTCCATTGCCGGCCTGCTCCGAAAAGAAAAGGCCCAGTAGGACAATCGGCAACGCCACAAAGACCCGACCGAGCCCCCTGTGAAATTTTTTCTGCCCTTCGTTCGGCGCGGTCTTGGTGAATCGCCACTGCCAGTACCCGGCAATCAGAATCGTGGCAATCAGCCACGCTTGGAACCCCGCTCCCAACTGCGCGGACGGCGCTTCGAATCGAAACCCATCTTTCGCTCCTAAGCTCTCCAAAAATTTGGGAAACAAGACCGCGGTTGGTATCCAGGCAATCAACAACCATCGGAGTTTTATTCGACGTGATGAGACCAACTCGCGAACGGAGGCGTACTCAACATGAACGGCTATAACCAGGGCCGGAATGAACCACAACCCGAGGCACAAGAAGGTCCAAGCAAACCGCAAAAGCCCCGGTGGCGTCACACCGTAGTACAGACTCGCATTGAGCTCGAGCAAGCTGCTTCCGAAAAAACACGTCAGCGCCAGGCACAAGAAAAAGAACACCCGCTCAAAATTCCGCTGCCGCCGATGCCCAAGAATCACCACCATCCAAAAGAACGGCAGCAGCGTTCCCGCGGTCAGCACAATCAATCGGAGATACACGAACCAGTGCATGGCGCTCCACGCGCGAGTGTATAGCTGCTAAAAAAGCAGGGCAATGGCCAAGTGCAGGGAAAATCTGGCGGCTTCAGATTATTAAAAATAAAAGACTTAGCATGCCGCAAAGCGCTGGAAATTTGAGCGCAACCCACTCATATCGCCAGAATTTTGCTTGACTTGACCGAATTTCTTGCTATATTAGCAGTCGGTGCCGAGGAGTGCTAATCACCTTTCTGCTCTCCTCAACCCAATTATCTAAGTCTTACCCTTAGTTCACCTATGGAGGTTTTTCAAAGATGGCAGTCAATCTGACACCGCTACACGACCGTGTGATCGTGAAGCGCATTGAAGAGAAGGAAACCGTCAAGGGCGGCATCATCATCCCCGACTCCGCGAAGGAAAAGCCGCAAGAGGGCGAAGTCATCGCCGTCGGTGCCGGCAAGCGCGAGAAGGGCGAGCGCATCCCCCTGGACGTAAACGTTGGCGACCGTGTGCTGTTCGGCAAGTACAGCGGCAGCGAAATCAAAATCGAAGGCGAAGAACTGCTGATCCTCCGCGAAGAAGAAATCCTCGCGAAGCTCGGCGGCGCGGCCAAAGCAGCCAAGAAGTAACCAGGCTTTCAGTGGCCAGTTCTAAGTTTTAAGCCGTAAGTTCCGGATCTTGTTCCGGCTGATTACTGAAAACTGATTACTGATTACCTTTAACAAATTCCCAGCAGCAAAGCAGATTCTCGAATCAAAGTCAGGCAAGAACCAATTTCAGGAGGAATCAAGAAATGGCGAAGCAGATTGTTACCGGAGAGAATTCCCGCCAGGCAATCCTACGTGGCGTGAACGCCCTCGCGGACGCGGTTAAGATCACCCTCGGCCCCAAGGGTCGCAATGCGGTGATCGAAAAGAAGTTCGGCGCGCCCATCATCACCAAGGACGGCGTGACCGTTGCCAAGGAAATCGAACTGCGCGACCCTCTCGAGAACATGGGCGCCCAGATGGTTCGCGAAGTCGCCAGCAAGACCAGCGACGTGGCCGGTGACGGCACCACCACCGCAACCGTTCTGGCCCAGGCCATCTTCCGTGAAGGCGTCAAGACCGTTGCCGCCGGCGCAAGCCCCACGGCACTCAAGCGCGGCATCGACAAGGCCGTCGAAGTCGCCGTCGAGGAAATCAAGAAGCTCCACAAGGACGTCAAGGGCGACATGATCGCCCAGGTTGGCTCCATTTCCGCCAACAATGACAAGCAGATCGGCGGCATCATCGCCGAAGCCATGAAGAAGGTCGGCAAGGACGGCGTCATCACCGTGGAAGAATCCAAGACCATGGAAACCACGCTGGAAGTCGTCGAAGGCATGCAGTTCGATCGCGGCTACCTCTCCCCCTACTTCATCACCGATATGGATCGTCAGGAAGTTGTCCTCGAAAACGCGCTGATCCTCATCCATGAGAAGAAGATCAGCTCGATGAAGGACCTGCTCCCCCTGCTCGAGCAGATTGCCAAGCTCGGCAAGCCACTCATCATCATCGCTGAGGACGTCGAAGGCGAAGCCCTCGCCACCCTCGTGGTGAATAAACTGCGCGGCACTCTGCAGTGCGCCGCCGTCAAGGCCCCCGGCTTTGGCGATCGCCGCAAGGCCATGCTCGAGGACATCGCGGTGCTGACCGGCGGTAAGGCCATCACCGAAGACCTCGGCATCAAGCTCGAAAACGTCAAGATCGAAGACCTCGGCCGCGCCAAGAAGACCACCATCGACAAGGACAACACCACTCTCGTCGAAGGCGCCGGCAAGGCCGGCGAAATCGAAGGACGCGTCAAGCAGATCCGCATGCAAGTGGAAAACACCACCTCCGACTACGACCGCGAGAAGTTGCAGGAGCGGTTGGCCAAGCTCGTCGGTGGCGTTGCAGTCATCAAGGTGGGCGCGGCAACCGAAACCGGGCTGAAGGAAAAGAAGGCTCGTGTTGAGGACGCCATGCACGCCACCAAGGCGGCTGTCGAGGAAGGTATCGTTCCCGGCGGCGGTGCAGCTCTGTTGCGCTGCCTCACCGCGATTGACAAGCTGAAGCTGCACGACGACGAAGCAGTCGGAGTTGGCATCGTAAAGCGGGCGCTCGAAGAGCCCTGCCGTCAGATCGCCCTCAACGCCGGCTTCGAAGGCGCCGTGGTTGTCGGCAAAATCCGCGAGTCCAAGGACGAAAACTTCGGCTTCAACGCCGACACCGGCGAATACGTTGACCTCGTCAAGGCTGGCGTCATCGACCCGGCCAAGGTCACTCGCCTCGCCCTGCAAAACGCCGCGTCCATCGCCGGCCTCATGCTCACCACCGAAGCTTTGGTGGCCGAGCTCAAGGAAGACGACAAGAAGGGCGCAGCTGCCGGCGGTCCCGGTGGCCCAGGCGGCATGGGCGGAATGTACTAAGACGCTCGTTCAATCAATAACTAAAAAAGGGCGGCCGGAACATCGGCCGCCCTTTTTCTTCGTTCTCGCGTTTTCTTACCAGAATGCGGATTGCTCGACTTGCGGCTACGTTCCCAAGTAGGACACATGCACGTAAACTCCAGTGTGCACGTTGTACAGCATGTACCATCCGATGTGGTCCGGGTCCTCGTACACCACAAAATCATCCCCACAATCCCAGCACCAATCCGCGCAAATCGGCCAATCCCAAGACGCTACCTCAAAGTAAAACCCGCCGGGAAACCAGAACCGGTGATGATCTCGGTCAACCCTCTCGATATGGTAGCGATAGTTCGCCCCAAATTTCTCAAAGTGGCCATGCTCAAACGGGTGGTCCACATGAAAACGCTTGTCGTTCGGACTGTCGTGGCCGTACCAATGGTCGTTGCTTACGTGCTGCGTCTGGTTGATCTTGCCGTTTACGTGCTTCTCCACCTCCGGCTTCGCATGCGATTCCTCACGATGCACAGGCGCTGGGGGCACATGTCCTTGGTTCGCCCGCGGGGCCGATTCTCGCGACACGGGAGCTTGCCCCGCCGGATGTCCACCCTCGGGGTGCTGCGCATACACTCCTACACTCCCAAACAAAATAACCGCGCCCAGCAATAACGGCGATTGCACTTTCATCTGTTCCTCCTTGGCATAAGTTATTCCGTCCGATCCGGGCCAACACGCGAAATTGCCACCAGTCTACAACGCGTGCCGCTGTAATTTCATCGGTGTTTTACCCGACCTGTTGCCCAAGGAGGCTCTGCAAGTGGACAGGTACCGAACTCCCGTTCGCCCTTCTCACTCCAACGACTGCCAACTGAAAATTCTCCCTTAAAGAAATGGGGCGTCTCCCTCCAAGCCGCGGGCCTTCCAGTCGCCTTCGTACCCCGCTTACTTTTTTTCAAGCGGCGCGTAATCAAACTTCACAGCGGAAAGGTCCTCCAATAGGATCGGGTGAACCTCCACGGCCAAATGTCCCGATTGCACGATGGGATCCCCCGACGCAATCCGCTGCGCCTCTTCCAGCGAACCCGCCTGAATCACCGCGATTCCCCGGATGCGATTCTCTTCCGTCAACGGCCCCACAAGTACGAATTTGCCCGCCTCCACCTGGTTCCGGATATACGCCAGATGTTTCCGCATACGCTCGCCATCATCGGCCGCCGCGCCCGCGGCTTCCGGCTTGTCGCCTTTCACCAGCAAATCCAGATAATAGGGCTTTATATTCTTCGGGATGTACGCCGCCAATGGATCCGCCACGGGTATTTGCGCGCCCAGACTCACGGCCATTCCGAGTGTCGCCACCAGAAAAATGCTCTTCGCTCGCGGTTTCATTCGATTTCCCTTTCTCGCAAGAATTAGACTTACAGCTAGGATTCCCTCGTCTGCGCCGCTTCCACGTACAAATCCAGGATCGCCGGCCAGCCTCCCGGTGCGCCGACCTGCTCCTTCATCTTCATCCACCCCTCGCCGTGCTTGTCCAGGCGCCGGTCCTCAAACTCAACTCGCGTCTCCTCGGCCCCCACGGCTATAAATTCCAGCGAGATTTCGCTCGCGCGCCCCATGTCCCCGCTGAAACTCCAATCCGGCTGCAGGTGCCAGGAAAGCACCACCCGCTTCGGCGGCTCCCACGCCAGCACGCTCCCCCAAAGGCACTCCGCGCCCTCCGCATTGATCTCGTACCACCGTCCTCCCACCCGCGGCTCGATCAACAGATCCTTGAATGGCACGTTCCCCACATGATGCGAGGCCGGCCACCACTTCCCCATCCGCTGGGTAAACACCTGGAACGCTTTCTCAATGGGAACCTCCACCCGCAGGGTCTTTCTTACCACCGCGTCTTGAGCCGTTTCGGGGGTCATGCTTTTTCTCCTTTTTGTATTCCTCTTCCGCAAACTTTTTGAACGAGGACAGCGCCTGGTCCCACAACTCCGCAAAATGATCGCGAAGCAGCGCCAGTCCCTCCGGATTAAGCTCGTAGATACGCCGTGTGCCTTCGCGGCGGTCCCGCACCAGTCGCGCCTCTTTCAGCACCCGCAAATGTTGCGAAACCGCCGGGCGGGAAACCGGCAACCCCGCCGCCAGTTGATTCACCGCCCGCGGGTGATCCCCCAGCATCTCGAAGATCGCCAGCCGGGTGGGATCGCCCAGCGCGGTCAGCCCGTTCTGTATGTAAGTATTCACTTACGGTAAGTTACAGCTTACCAATGCGCGTGTCAACACTTTTTTGAGGGGTTTCCTTCTCTTCCTCTGCTCTCGTTTTCCGCCCCGTATTTCAGTGTTTTTGTGACACGTACGCTTCGATCTCTTCTGCGGTATACGGCACGCCGGGCGTCAGCACTTCCGTGCCTTCCTTGCCGATCAGGTACATGTCTTCCAGGTAGTAGCCCTGCCCACCAATCGACGCAATGGGCTCGAAATCAATCACCATGCCGGTCCTCAACCCGCCCTCAAGGAACCCGGCATCCAGATTCATCGTGTGCATCTGCCAGAACGGCACATTTTTGCGATCAGACCACGACTCAATAGCCTGCCTGGCAAGCGCGCATTTTGTGGTTTCCCGATGGCCAAGCAGTTCCTTTTTCCAGGTTTCAAATGCCTGATCCTCGGTAATGTCCTCCCGAAATGTTTTTGCCGTCGCCCGATACACATCCACAAAAATATTCCAAATCTCACGTTGCTCGTCCGTATAACGCCCAGAAACCGGCACCGTTCTCCCCAAATCGCCTTGATAGTGTTGCCATTCGCATCCTACGTCCAGACGCACCAGGTCGCCCGAATTCATCACCGCATCTAGATGGTCGTAACGCGACTCAGATTCAAACGGCTTCGGGAACACACCGTTCGCGCCGGACATCGCCCAGGGCCAAAACGAAACGCCTCGCGCCCCCGCCTTCCAGCATGCGCTTTCCACCGCGACCTCCACGCTGCGTTGAGAAACTCCGGGCCGGATCGTCTGCATGCCCGCGAGCACTGCAGCGACAGTCGCCCGCGCCGCCGCGCGAGAGGCCTGCTGTTCGCTGGGGCTCTCTACAGCCATCAACGAATACAAGCGCGTCCCCGCAGGGTGAAAACTCGCCTTCGGCCATTTGTTAGCCAGCAATTGGATCCATGCCGGCGCACGCGCGACTTCCGTCGCGGAAAGATCCGCCGGCAATTCGGCTTGCCCCCGTTCGTAGTAAATTTGTTCTCCCAGGGAAATTTTCTTGGCTAGAAAGTTTTCCACCTCGGCCCAGTCCACAACATGATCCAGGCCCAGCTTGCGCGCCGTTGCGTCCCCGCCTTCGACTTCGCGCGTCTCGTATCGCTGCAGCGGCGGCACAAATAGCCAACTTTCGCCGCTCTTCCCGTCGATCGCCAGCATAACCCCGGGTGAATTTTCCAGCCCGGTCAAATAATAAAACGCCGCACGCTCGCGATATCCATCGGCAACGATTCCCGGCGTGGCGTTCGAGTGCAGCAGCAATACACCGTCCGCGAAAGCTTTGGCGGCGCGCTCCCGCCGCTCCTTCAACTCCGCCAATTCCGCAGCCCGGCTTGGCAAAGCCAGCACAAAACACAGCCAAACACCCACGAGTAGATATATTGTTCGCTTCATCGCCGGATACCCTATCACGCCGCCGCGAACTGCCACAATCGCCTCGCTTCCTTGCCCCAAGTTCACACGTCCGATAGACTTGCCTCTGTCGCACCGTGCTCCTCAGGGGGGAGCCCGTTACATGCCCGGATTCTTGCAGCGGTTCATGCCGCGGGATGGAGATTTCTTCGTCCTCTTCCGCAAACAAGCCGCAAATATCGTTAACGGCGCCAACGCTTTCACCAACATGCTCGAACACTACACCGGCGTGCCGGAACAAGTGCAAGGCGTGAAAGCCATCGAACACCAGGGCGACGAAATCACCCACCAAATCTTTCGCAAGCTCAACCAGACCTTCATCACCCCGTTTGACCGCGAAGACATGCACGAACTGTGCGGCACCATGGACGACGTAATCGATCTGATCGACGCCGCCGCCAGCCGTTTCGTTCTCTATCGAGTAACCAGCGTCCGGAAAGGTACCATCGAACTCGCCAAGGTGCTCGCCGCTGCCACCGCCGAACTGGCCTGCGCCGTTCACGCGATGGAGTCCCCCGACAAGGCTTTGCAGCACGTCATCGAAATCAACCGCCTCGAAAACGAGAGCGACCGCATCTGCCGCACGTTGATCGCCCAGCTTTTCGAGGAAGAAAAGGACCCCGTCCAGATCATCAAGTGGAAAGAGATCTTCGAAGTCATGGAAACCGCCGTGGATAAATGCGAAGACGTCTCCAACGTAATCGAGAGCGTCATCTTGAAGAACGCCTGACCCCGTGAGCCGATTCGCCCTCGTTCTAATCACTGTCTTTCTGACGCTGGCCTTCGAATTCTCGAACGGCTGGCATGATGCCGCCAACTCTATCGCCACGGTTGTATCCACGCGCGTGCTCACGCCCTTCCGCGCCGTCCTCTGGGCGGCGTTCTGGAACTTCATTGCGGCCTTCGTGTTTGGCACCGCGGTGGCCGCCACCATCGGCAAAGGCATGGTTCATATCGAGATGGTCGACGAGAGAGTTCTCCTCGCGGGCCTCCTCGGCGCCATCATCTGGAACCTGATTACCTTGACTCTCGGCTTGCCCACCAGTTCCTCGCATGCGCTCATGGGCGGCTACGGCGGCGCTGCGGTCACTCATGCAGGCTTCAAAGCCCTCATTCTCCATGGCTGGACCAAACCGGTACTTTTTATTTTCCTTTCGCCGGTCATCGGCATGGTCGTAGCCATCATGGTCACCGTACTTTCCACCTGGATTGTGAAAGACCAACGGCCGCGCAAAGTCGATCGCTGGTTTCGCAGGCTCCAACTGATCTCCGCCGCAGGCTACAGCCTCGGCCACGGCACCAATGACGCGCAAAAAGGCATGGGCATCATCACCGCCGCTTTGGTCGCGGGCGGCCTAATGAAGGACTATTCCGTCCCTTACTGGGTCATCATCTGCTGTCACCTGGCGATGGGCGGCGGCACCATGGCCGGTGGCTGGCGCATTATCAAGACTATGGGCCAGCGCATCACTAAGCTCACTCCCTTCGGCGGATTCGCCGCGGAGACCGCCGGTGCGCTCACCTTGTTTACCACCGCGCGTTTTGGAATTCCGGTCAGCACCACCCACACCATCACGGGCGCGATCGTCGGCGTTGGCGCTTCCCACCGGCTGACCGCGGTGCGCTGGGGTATCACCGGAAACATCGTCGTGGCCTGGATCTTGACAATTCCGGGCGCCGCGCTTCTAGGTGCGGGCATCTACCATTTCCTCGTACCACTCCTGCGTTAAGTATCCCACACGGCACGGAGTGCGCCCGCGGTATTCCCGCGTCGTTGGCTTCTTGACCGCTACACCCGTGTTGCTTAGTATCGAACAGCTATGGTGGATCGCGAGTCGCGGGTCGGTCAGACCCTCTCCCATTACAACATCACACGCAAGATCGCCAGCGGGGGCATGGGCGTCGTCTATGAAGCCGAGGACACCCGCCTCGGCCGCCGCGTGGCCCTGAAATTCCTGCCGGAGCAGATGGCCCAAAACACCCAGCTCAGCGAACGTTTCCAGCGTGAAGCCCGCGCCGCCTCCGCCCTCAATCACCCCAACATCTGCACCATTCACGCCATCGAGCAGGTGGACGGGCAAAATTTTCTGGTGATGGAACTTCTCGAAGGACAAACACTCGCGCAACAGTTGGGCCGCGTCACTTTTTCCATGGACAAACTGCTCCCCATAGCCACCCAGATCGCCGACGCCCTCGAATCCGCCCACGCCAAAGGCATCGTCCACCGCGATATCAAGCCCGCCAATATTTTCCTCACTGAACGAGGCGGAGTGAAAATCCTGGACTTCGGCCTGGTCAAAATCGAACCCGACGAATTGCAGCCCGTCGAACAAAATTCCACCAAGATTGAACCCCAGCACCAGCTTACTTCCCCAGGAGTGGCTATGGGAACCGCCTCCTATATGTCGCCGGAGCAGGCCCGCGGTCAACTCGTGGATGCGCGCACGGATCTGTTCTCTCTCGGCTCCGTCCTGTACCAGATGGCCGGAGGAGTCTTGCCTTTCGCGGGCGACACCGCCGCGGTCATCTTCGACTCGATTCTGAATCGCGATCCCGAGCCGGTGGACAAATTGAATCCAGCTCTCCCCGCGGAATTTTCACGCATCCTTGCCAAGCTGCTGGAAAAAGATCGCACCCTGCGCTGCCAGTCCGCAACCGAACTGAAGACTGACCTCAATCGCCTGAAGCGCAATCTCGATTCCGGCGTCAAGCGCGCCGCCGAGCTCACCGAAACGAAATCCGGCGTGCCCAAGCCCTCCCCAAAATCCGTGGCCGTCCTCTACTTCGAAAATCTCAGCGGCGTCAAAGAAGACGAATATCTCCGCGATGGCATCACCGAAGACATCATCACCGAGCTCTCCAAAATCCGCGGCCTCAACACCTTCTCGCGCCCCACGGTTCTCGCTTTCCGCGATAAATCAGTCACCCCGTCGCAGATCGGCAACGTCCTGAAAGCCGCCTTCGTCCTCACCGGCACCCTGCGCCGCGCCGGCAGCCGTCTCCGCATCACCACCCAACTCGTCGACGCGCAAACCGATTTCCCGCTCTGGTCCGAGCGCTACGACCGCGAAATGAAAGACGTCTTCGAAATGCAGGACGAAATCGCCCGCAAAATCGCCGAAGCCCTCCGCGTTACCCTGTCGGAGCAGGAACTCGAAGACCTGGCCACCAAACCAACGGAAAATCTGCAAGCCTACGATTTGTATCTCCGCGGCAAACGCTACGCCCGCCGCCAGACCCGCCAGGACCTCGAATTCGCCCTGCAGATGTTTGAAAACGCTGTGGCCATGGATCCCAGCTTCGCCCTCGCCTACGCCGCCTGCGCCAACGCCTGCGCCATGTTTTATTGCAATTACAGCCGCGACGCCATCTGGGTCGAGCGTGCCCGCAACGCATCTGGCAAAGCCGTGGCCCTGCGCTGGGATCTCCCCGAAGTGATGGTCAGCCAGGCCTGGGTGCTCTATGCCACCGAGCTTCACGACGAAGCCGTCCGCATGGTCCAGAAAGCCATCGAGCGCAAACGCGATTGCGAAGGCTCCTACTATCTCCTCTGCCGCGCCCTGTTTTCCGCCGGGCGTTATCAGGAAGTCGTCGACGTGATGGAAACGGCGCTCGAAGTCAGCGGCGAGGACTACAACGTCTACGTCCCCATCGCCAACTCCCTCGGCGCCATGGGCAAGAAAGACGCCCACCGCAATCTCTTGCATCGCCGCATCGGCGCGCTCGAAAACCACTTGAAGCAGGTGCCCGAAGACGCCCGCGCGCGCGTCCTGATGGCCACCGATTACGCCGAGCTCGACCGCGTGGACGATGCCATCCGCGAATTGAACATGGCCATCACCCTGCGCGCCAACGAAGCCTCCATCCTCTACAACGCCGCCTGCACCTACGCCATCCTGAAACGCAAGCGCGAAGCTCTCGAGACCATCAAGAAAGCCTGGGAAGCAGGCTTCAAGGATTCCGTCTGGGCCCGCCGCGACCCCGACTTGGCGCTGCTCCAGGACGACCCGGAATTCCTCCGCCTCTATCCCCTCCCAGCCGACGCCTCCTCCCAAAATCAAACCGGCTAACTACCCCGCTCAAAAGCCCTTGTAGGGCCCGGCTCTTGCCCTGAGCGTAGCCGAAGGGTCCGAGGCGGGCGGCTTTGGGTTCATCCCTGCCATCTCCCTGGTTCCAAAAAGAGCGAAGCCCGGGCTAACGCCCGGGCTTCGTCTGGTTCAGGGGTCCCGAAGAAAGCGCCACAATTTCTCGCCATCCTCGGTGGTGGGTCAGGGTTTTGATGGGTGGGTTGGTATTGCGTGGCGTACTGCGGAGACCTTGCCCGCGGAACGCGCCGCGGCGCTCTTCAGCAACTTGCAAATAAATTCGCGATGGCTGCGCGGGCGCAACTTAAGGTCGCTCAAAAGTGCGCGTATCTCCGCTGTCTTCGGATAACGTTTGTCTTGATTCGCTGCTGGCGTCCTCTTAGCGGCCGGCTTCTTTTTCTCTGGGGATTCGATCACGGCTTGCATGGGCCCTCCTGGCTCGTCCCTTTCGTCGCTGAACCTCAGGGGGGTCTGGGGTTCAACGACTGTGCCACTTTGCTCCAGAACGCCAGCCGCGACAATACCCGCACGGTGAACAAGAGGTGGACTCCGGGTGAACCGTGAAATGCTCGTAATCTATTGACAATGCAACCTGTTACTCGAGGACCCCGAAATGCACTCCACGCCCACGCGCTCCCTGCTGCTAAGCCGATTTCCGCATTTCCACTCCGCAACTTTCTCAGAGTTTGCTATAGTCCGAAAACTCAACAATCTATGGCTTCACCAAACAAATCCGACGTCTCGCGCCGGCTGCAGTTCGGGCCCTACTCCGTGGACCTGCGTGCCGGCGAGCTCTACAAGCGCGAAAAGAAAATTAAAGTCCAGCAACTTCCCATGCAGGTGCTCGCGGCCCTGCTGGAAAATCCGGGAGAAGTGGTTGCGCGCGAAGAGCTGAAGTCGCGCCTCTGGCCGGCGGACACCTTCGTCGATTTCGAGCACGGCCTGAACACCGCCATCAAAAAGCTGCGCCTGGCATTGGGCGACAATCCCGCCAAGCCCAAGTACATTGAAACGCTTCCGAAAAAAGGCTATCGCTTCACCGGCCAGCTGGAAGAAATCGGGGAAAAATTGCCCGCAAAGCCCCCGCGGCCTACGGCGCTCGCGGGCAAGATTTTCACGGTTTGTGCGGAATTGGAAATCGAGTGCGTGGTCGCACCGGTGGATGAAAATTCCCGCGACGAGTGGCAGCGCCTCATCGCCCTACACGACGACGTCGGCGTCGCCATGATGATCGCGAACAACCGCCTGCTGCTGATCGAAGTGGGCAAGCCGGTCCGCGTTCTCGCCACGGACGACCGCCAAGCCTGGTGCGAAGCCCGCATCCTCGAAGGCGAGCACTACGGCAAAACTGCCCTGCTCCCTCGCAAATCCCTCCGCCCCCAATAAACGCGCCCACAATTCTGTAGCTCAGACCTTCAGGCCTGAGGGTTTCCATAACCCCACCGCGATCGCGCCGACGCCACGACCCCTCTCACCTCTAAAGGGGTGAGCTGCAAACCCCGCCCAAATTATCGATTATTGGCCGCCGTTGAAGTCTTCGCCGCATCCGCCAGCTTCATCACCAACACCTGCCCATTGGAATGAAACGACCCCCCAGTAGCGGTCCTGGCCTCCTGCATCGGATTCCTCGGCAAAAAGTGTGTAACCTCGGCCACCAATCCCGTGCTCGAAAGCGTTTTCTGCAGGTAATCGCGCTCCAGATCAATGTTCGGATCAATCTTGTGCGTCAGTCCGTTGTTCCGCTGATCCTTCTCGAAACCAATGTCATGCGTAGCCGCGCCAACCCACAGCATCCGTCCGTTCACCGTAAACGCCGCCTTCCATATCCGCAAATGATTGCGCGAAGCCACCACCGCAATCGGCTCGGCATGCGCCCAGCCATAATCCTGCGGCCTCCCAAACAAATAAAGCTGGCTCATCGGCATCGTCAGATACGACTCTTTCGACATGCTGGCAATGAATCCCGCCAGCACCGTCTCCTTGACATCCGCATCCACCTTCACCCAACCCGCGCTGGTAAACACTTTCTTCATCTGGTCCTCATCACCCAGAATCAGAAAATTCACCATGTCCCCAGCATTCCCATCTTTGTCTCCAATGCGCCGCGGAATTTTCTCGAACAGCACGTTATCAATCCCCGGTATGCTGGACACTTCCTTGGCCACTTCGCGCGAAACGGAAGGATCGGCCGCGTAAACCTTCACCGTCACCTTGTACGAACCTGTCCCGGTATCAATCTCCATCTGGTTAATTCCCAGCGCCAATTTCCCGCTGACCGGCGCAGCAATCTCTTTCTTCGCTCCAATCACAAACGGTTGCGCAATGTCCGCGTCACCAATTCTTCCAATCACCGCGCCGCGTCCCACCTCGTTATCCGGCAGTATGCGGATCAGGTCCTTGAATCCCCGCGTCAACCCTTCCGGCCCGTTATCCGCCTTGGCGTCGGAGTACCGCAGAGAACCATCCGCGGTCACTACAATCCGCTGCCCCGGCTGCAGGCTGATTCCCGTGTCCGTCCACACCGTTCCGCCATCCAGCGTAAAATCCTTCGTCTGAATCACCTTGCTGGCGTCACCAGACGCGGACGCGCTCAAACTCTGCGCGGGTGTGGCCGCGTTCTCAGTATTCTGTGCGAGAACGGAAATCGGCGAAGAAAGCAGCAACAGAAAAATTGCGTAACTCTTCATGAAACATTCCTTCCGGGCGAATCCTCATCCTATTTCCAAGCACATGCCAGCGCAAGCCACCTCTGTAGCTCGGGCCTTCAGGCCCGAGGGTTTCCATAACCACCGCACAATCCCGCCTTCGCCACGAACTCCCGCACCCCTAAAAAAGACGACCAACGCGACACCCCAGACAACGCCTACCCCTTCCTTCTACATCGACTAAACAAAGGAGTTTCCGCGCAGTCAAGGACCCCGTCTCCTTGACTCTTCGGGGGCAGCGCCTGTACATTGACAAAAGGCTGTGACACCGCGATTCGTGAATGTCCGTATCCACAGGGGATACCGCCATCCAAGACTCATGAGCCGGCCATACCGTACCCGCTGAACCGGAACACTGCCGTGCGCGGCAAGACCAGATGATCTTCAGGCATTTTGAAAAAGTGAGTATTGGATTGCTCGCGCTCGCCCTCTGGGCCACCAGCGCCCCGGCGCAGTTACCCCTCCCTCCGCAACGTCCCCATACAGCGCCAGCCACCAATATCACCGTTGACGGCAACGAAGCCATGTTCACCACCATGTGCGCTCTCTATGCCGCGGGCTTCGAGAGCGACATCAGCACCGACAACTGGTCCGCCTTTCGCGCCCAAATGCGTGATCGCATGCGCGCACAAAAAGGGCCCGCCGTCGATGCCGTCCGCGATTTTTACCGCCAACACCAATCCCGCGACGCCGCCGAAATGCTCTCCCGCTACGTCTGGGTTGGCCTCGTCTCCGGCCCCGCCCCAAAGTTCCAGCCGGTTCTTCGTCGCGACGAACTTCCTCCTGACGTGCTGACCCTCGAGGGTTTCAGCGAACTCCTCTCCAGCTATTACACCGAGCAGAATATCGGCCGGCTCTGGCGGCAAGTTCAGCCCATCTACAACCAGGAAATTGACCGCTTGCACGACCCCATTTCGCAGATAGTTTTGGTTGGTAACACTTACCTGCGGGAAATCATGGAACCCGCGCAGTTGCGCACCTTCTCCATCATCGTCGAGCCCCTCGTCGGCCGCATTACCAACGTGCGCAACTACGGCGATCATTACGCGATTATCCTCAGCGGCGGCGAAGACATCCCCACCGATGTGGTCCGCCACGCCTACCTGCATTTCCTGCTGGACCCGCTCCCTTTGATGTATCAACACGTGATCGCCGTCAAGCGCCCGCTCTACGAATTCGCCGCCAAGGCCCCGCGCCTCGCCCCGGATCTTCGCGACGATTTTCCGTCGTGGTTCGCGGAGTGCACCGTGCGCGCGGTGGAATTACGAGTCAAACGCGAGTCCCCTGGCGAACGCGAAGCCGCTCTCGCAGCCAACGACGCCGACGGCTACGTGCTGGTGCGCCCAATTTTCAACGGCCTCTCCGCTTTCGAAAAAAGCGAGCCGTCCATGAGAAACTATTTCCCTGATCTGGTGCGCAACATTGACGTGAGAACGGAACTGATTCGCGTTACCACTCTGACCTTTGCCCGCCCGGCCTCCGAGTCGCCGGCCGCTCAGTTGAGCACCGAGGACTTCAACCGCAGACGCCGCGCCGTGCCCGCCGACGTCCCCGATGACCAGGTCGCCATCGCCGAGCTCACGGACGGCGAGCGCCTCATCGCCGACCGCAATGCCCGCGCCGCCGAGGCAGCCTTCAAAAGCGTCCTGGCCAAATATCCCGACCAGATTCGCGCCTGGTACGGCCTGGGACTTGTCGCTCTCCTGGATCACGATGGCCCGCGCGCGAAAGAAATCTTCGGGCGGCTCACCGCCGGCGAGCACGCGGCAACGCAAGACCCCATGGTGCTGGCGTGGTCCCACGTATATCTGGCAAGGGTGTTGGATGAAGAAGGCCAATTGGAGCAGTCAAAATCGGAGTATCAAGCGGCGCTCGCAGTTCCCGGAGCCCCGGCCAAGGCGCAACAAGCGGCTCAAAAAGAACTGGGCGACTTGAATCTCAGAAAACCTGCGGAGCGGCCGTAACACATTAGGGAGGATATGCGAATCATGAAAAAGTCAGTGCATGTGGCGATGTTCATTTTGGTGGGAGTCTCACTCTTGCTTGGAACTCGCAGTTCCGCGCAGGGCACGCAACAAGCCCCGCCAACCTTGAACCCCGAAAAGGCCAAGGACAAGCCGCCCCAGGACGTCACGCCGCTCTCGTTGGACAGCGCGCCGCCTCCGGTCAACGCCGAGGAAGACGCCGCCATCAAAACGTTTCGTGCGGCTCCCATCTCGGATGTCGCCAAGAAGGATCAATTGGGCGAGGATTTCCTGACCAAATATCCGCAGAGCCGTTACCGCAGCGAAATCTACATGTGGCTGGTCCGCGGCTACCTGGCTCAGGGACAGGTGGACAAGATGGAAACCGCCGGCGATAAGGAATTCGCCCTGAATCCCAACGACGCGACCACCCTGGCGATCGTCGGTTCCACTCTTCCCCGCGTAATGAATGCCACAACGCTCGATCCGCAAAAGCGCCTGGATAAAGCCGAAGACTTTTGCAAGCGGGCCTTGGCGATCTTGCCGACCCTTCCGAAGCCCGATGATCTGACCGAAGAAAACTTCCTGAAAGCCAAGGACCAGACTTCGGCGGTCGCCTACAGCGGCCTGGGACTCGTGGCCTTCCGCCGGCAGAAATACGCCGAAGCGATTCCAAATTTCGAGCAAGCCATCAAGCTGGATCCCCTGCCGGACCCGGTAAATTTTTATCTGCTGGGCGTCTCGAACCAGAAGACTTCGCATTTTGACGACGCCGTCGCCGCCTTCACCAAGTGCGCGGGCATTCCCGGGGGCTTGCAGGCCACCTGTAAGACCAGCGCCGACGAAGCGAAAAAATTGGGCGCGACCCAGATGAGCGCGCCGAAATAATGCCTCCGTGCCGCCGCACGGCGAACGGAAACCATGCCCCGCGGTGATGATGACCGGTTGATGGAACGTCTCGGGTACTCCTTTCACGACCCGCTCTTGCTGGACCGCGCCCTGACGCACAGTTCCGCCATCCCGGAACTTCGTGCGGCTCGCGGTGAGGATATCGCCTTCGCGGGCTCCGCGGTGCAGGACAACGAACGCCTGGAATTCCTGGGCGACGCCGTGCTGGAACTCCTCACCAGCGAATACCTGCTGCTGAACTACCCCGAATGGAGCGAAGGCCAGCTCTCCAAAAGCCGCGCGCGCATCGTAAACGCGCACTCTCTCGAGAATGCTTCTCGACGATTGCAGCTTGGCGAGCATCTGCGGCTGGGGCGCGGCGAAGAGAAAACCGGAGGCCGCGACAAACCGGCTTTGCTCGCGGACGCCTTCGAAGCCATCGTCGCCGCGATGTATCTCGACGGCGGACTCCATCCGGTTCGCGATCTGCTCACCCGCACCGTGTTTGAACAGGTGCTCGAGGATGGCGATCGCATTTCCGAGTCCGACCGCAAAAGCGCGTTGCAGGAATTCTTGCAGGCCAAGGGCGATCAGCCTGCGGAATACCGTCTCGCTGGGGAAACCGGCCCCGACCACCAGAAGATGTTTCGCGTCGAGGTCCGGGTCAAGGGCGAACTCATGGCCAGTGCCGAGGGCACCACCAAAAAAGATGCGGAGCAAAAGGCCGCAGGCTGCGCGCTCGACAAACTGATAGCCGCCGAAGCCAAGCATAGGGAAGAGGTTGGACCGAATGCCGGATGAATTGGTCGCTCCTGAATCTGTCGCCAGTGTGCCGGAAGCACCTCCCGCGCCGCAGGCGGCGGAACCCGCGCACGAAAACTCCACCACGCTGTCCGAATATCTCGAATCGCTCCTGGTTACCGTCATTCTCGCGCTGTTCGGCACCAGCTTCGTCGTCCAGGCCTTCAAGATTCCCTCGCCTTCGATGGAGCGCACCTTGCTCGTTGGCGATCACTTGCTGGTCAACAAATTTATTTTCGGCGGGCGCGGCCAGTGGTACGAAAAACTTCTTCCCTATCGCGACCTGCAGCGCGGCGACATCATTGTTTTCAAATATCCCTACCAGGACCATCCGCATTTCGTAAAACGTGTCATCGGTCTGCCCGGGGATCACCTGAAAGTTGTCGATCAGCAGGTCTACATCAACGGCAAGCCTCTCAACGAGCCTTACGTGGTCCACGATCCGGCCGCGGGTTACGACCCGCTGATCTACACCTTCCCGCCGCCCAGCAATCAGATGTTTGTTCCGCCGATGCAGCCGGAATGGGTCCACGTCATCCGCAAATATATCCAGGGCGATGAACTGGTAGTTCCCCCGGGCAAATATTTCGCCATGGGCGATAACCGCGACCACAGCTCCGACAGCCGCTACTGGGGCTTTGTTGATCGCGAGGCCATCATGGGCCGCCCCTTTCTCATCTACTGGTCGGTCGACGCCACCAGCAACGACTACGCCGATACCTCTTTCGGCCAGCGCGTCTCCGCCGTTTTCGACACCCTGGCGCATCTCCCCGCGCGCACCCGTTGGGGCCGCATGCTGCACACCGTTCACTAAATGTTCCGCCTCCCGATGACCCTGTTCTTTCCCTGGCGGTTCTGAGAAACTTCAACGGCATGCCTCGTCTTCGCACTTTCGGAAAATGGATTGCCGCGTTCGTGGTTGTACTCCTCCTCGCGCAATTGGGTCTGCCGTTTCTCTTCCAGACGCGCCGCATGCGCGACTATCTGCAACGCCACCTCGAAAAATCCTTTGGGCGCCCGGTGCAAGCCCGCCGCTTCACGATGGATCTTCTGCCCTTCCCCCGCATCGACGTGGAAGGCGTCTCCATTGAAGAAAACCCCTCCTTTGGCCGCGAATACTTCCTCCGTGCCGACCACCTCACCGCCAGTGTGCGGTGGTTCGGTCTGCTCCGCGGCCACTTTGATTTCGGCACCATCTCGCTTTCGCGTCCCAGCCTGATCCTGGTTCGCAATGAGCAGGGGCGCTGGAATCTGGAAGGCTGGCTGCCGCCCGCGCCGCCAAAGTCCGTGCCTGCAAGAACTGCCTATGGCCCGCAAAGCCCCGTCGATGCCGCCAATCACTTGCTGAAAATCGAATTCGACGAGGGTCGCATCAATTTCAAAACCGGCGATGAGAAGCGGCCATTTGCGTTCATCGGCGTCTCCGGAAGTGTCGAGCAGATGGCCCCCGGCCGCTGGCAATTGCAGCTTGAAGCGCAACCCTGGCGCAGCGGCGTGCCGTTGCAGTCCACCGGAACCTTGCAAGTGCGCGGCGAGGTGGCCGGCACTTCCGCGCGCCTGCAGCCCGCGGAAATTCAGGTGCACTGGGAGAAAGTTTCCATCGCCGACCTCTTCCGCATGATCAGCGGCAACGATTACGGCGTTCGCGGCGAATTAGCGCTCGATGGCAACGCCAGCGTGGGCAAGTCTGAGCCAGGCGAACCCGCCACCCCCGGCAATTGGAAATTCTCCCTGCACGCCCGCGCCGCGCGGATTCACCGCTGGGACATGACCGAACGCAGCGACAATCCGGGTGCCAGCCTCAACCTCACCGGCGTCTGGGACCTGGCCGCGGGAGAAGCCCGCGCCGACACCCTCACCTTGGATCTTCCACATTCCCATTTTGCCGGCGCCGCCGCGCTGAAGACCGCCGGTATGTCCGAGTGGAATCTTCGCGTTGAGAATGCCGGAATCGCAGCGCGGGACTTGCTCGCCTGGTACCGCGCGTTTCAACCCGATGTGGCGGAGACTGTTTCGGTCAAACAATTTTTCAAAGCCCGCTTTGCCCTGCGTGGATTTCCGCTGTCCTGGGAGGATGCTCAGGTCTCCGGTGACGGCGGTGAACTCGCTTTGCCCGGATTTGCGAAGCCCCTGCGCATCGGCCAAGTTTTAGGCGCCGCGCACAACAACTTTTTCGAGCTGCTGCCTGTACAACTTACGTTCGAACCTGCGCGAAAAGAGCTCCCGTCGAAGCCTGAAAAAACACCCGCTAAACTCGCGGCGGTAGTCGCTACAGATCAACTCGAACTTCGGTTCCGCGACGATTTCGCCGCCGGAAAAGGCTCCCTGCGCATCAGCGGCAAACTCGACGACGCCGGCGATCTTTTCAAATCCGCTGCCGCCTTCGGCAAAATCTTGAATCGCGGCTGGGAACTCACCGGCGGCACCTCCGGATCGGTGGCTCGCGAATGGGAACACGGCGTGGCCAACGGCCGCTGGAGCGGCTCACTCACCTTCTCCAAAGCGCAACTCCAGGCAGCCGGCCTGAATCTTCCTCTGAAACTCGAGGATGCCCGCATCGAATGGAAAAACGGCCATCGCAGCGCAACCATCGCCCGCGCTGACGCTTTCGGCGCCTCCTGGTCCGGCACGATTAGCGACGCACCGCCCGCAGCCACGGAAGATTCCGCCGGCAACAACTGGAATTTCCAGTTGCACGCGGATCGTCTCGACGCTGCGAACTTGGACCTTTGGCTCGGCCCCCGCGCGCGGCCCAATTGGCTGCAGCGCCTGCTGGCTTCCCTGCTGGGAAATCAGGACACCAACGCGAAGCCCAGCGAATTGCTGCGCCGCGTCTCCGCGGAAGGCGACCTGGCTGCCGATTCCCTGACCATCGAAAAACTGAAATTTGCCCGCGCTCGCGCCCATGTGGCTTTCCACGATCTCCATCTGGAGGTGACCGACGCCAACGCCGAATGGGCGGGTGGCACAGCGCGCGGCAACGTGACCGCGGTTTTTTCCCTCCCTCCGAATTATGAAATTTTCGCCCAGGTCGATCGCGCCAACCTTTCTCTTTTCCCCTGGTCGGCGCATTGGGCCGAACGCTGGGGCGGCACGGCCTCCGGCAAGATTCATCTCACCACTTTAGGTATCGGCCGCGACGCCCTGATGACGAATCTTGCCGGCAGTGGCGAGCTGCATCTCAAGAACGTAGAACTCCATGGTTGGGACGTCGCCGCCAGTCTGGAGACCGGCAGAGTGCATGCTGGCAGTTCGCGTTGGGTCGTGGGCGACGGGGAGTTCACCATCAAGGATCGTGCCATCCATTTCGAACCCCTCGGCCTGGAAAATCCCCACGCAAAAATGAAATTGTCCGGCAGCCTGAACTTTTCGCAGGACCTTAATCTCACCCTGGTCTCCGCCGCGGAAGACAAGCACGCCGCAAAAACCACTCCGGCGGCGCCGCTCTTTGAATTGCACGGCCCGCTCGAGACGCCGGTTGCCGCCGTGATCCCCGCCCCAGTAGCTCAAGCAAAGAAGCAGGAATGAAGCGCGGGTCGCAGCATGGGACGTCCATTATTTCGATGCGCCCGGTGAGACGTTTTGCCCCGCTCGCGGCAACTCTACTTTTGTGTGCCTTGGCATTGCGTGGAGATTCCCGCCCGGCTCTTCTACCGCAATTAAAGCCAGGCCAATCATTTCTCTACGAAGCGCACGGCCGCCTCGCCCGAAATGTCAAAACCGAAAGCCGCGTCTCCAGCATGCGCGGCCCGCAGGAACTTCAGAGCGATCTATCAAGCCAGATTCGCCTCTCCATTCAGGATGTGCAGCCCGGCAAGCCAGGTCCCATGATCGCGGCACAAACCGACATTCTGCCCGCCGCGGGGCCGTCAAACGATTCCACTTCATCGCCAATTCCAAAACTCTCCTTCCACATCCTCCCCAACGGCCAACTCGCTAACCTCAACGGCCTCGACGCTCTCTCCCCCGAGCAGCGCCTCCTCTGGCAATTCTGGATGGCCCGCTTCGCTTTCGGTTGGACCCTTCCGCAAAACGGAATGAAGCTCGGTGAAAAATGGAAACTTGAAGAGCCTGAACTCGGCGATTCGCTGATCGCCGGCTTGGTGTGGGATCGCGAAACCACCTATGCGCGCGACGACCAATGCCCCATTTTTCCTGACCAAACCTGCGCCGTACTCCTTACTCAATCCACGCTGAAACAAAAATCCTCGACGAAAGACTCCACTCCCGAAGAATATCGCCGCAAGAGCCTGAAAACCTTCGGCACCGCCCGAGGCGCCAACCAGGCGATTTGCTACATCTCGCTGCAAACCGGCCTGGTGCTGCGCGCGAATGAAGACCTCCAGCAAACCATGGACGTCACGGTAGCGAAAACCGATGGCAGCAACGGTGTCCACTACACGATTGACGCCAGCAGCCACCTCGAGACGCTCCTTGTCATTCAACCGTCCGCCCCGCCGCCGCACTAAATTCCATCGCAAACAGAAATTTGCCACTCGCGGTATAATGAAAGTTTCCGTTGTGCCCGGAAAACCTGCAGGAGAGCTCCACAATGAATTTCAAGCTGCGCAGCACCTATCAGCCCCGCGGCGACCAACCCGCGGCCATCGAACAGCTCACCCGCGGCCTCGAGGCCGGCGATAAGCACCAGGTCCTCCTCGGCGTCACCGGCTCAGGAAAAACTTTCGCCATGGCCAAGGTTATCGAGCAGGCCAATCGCGCGGCACTCGTCCTGGCCCACAACAAAACCCTTGCCGCGCAGCTCTATCACGAGTTCAAGGGCTTCTTCCCCGAAAACGCCGTCGAATATTTCGTCAGCTATTACGATTTTTATCAGCCCGAAGCCTATGTTCCCGCCGCCGACATCTACATCGAGAAAGAAGCCACTATCAACGACGAGCTCGACAAGCTGCGCATGAGCGCCACTCGCTCGCTCTTCGAGCGCCAGGACGTCATCGTGGTCGCCTCCGTCTCCTGCATCTACGGCATCGGCTCGCCGGAAGCCTACTTTGGCATGTTGGTGATGCTGCAAAAAGGTTTTCAGACATCGCGTGAAGCCCTGCTGCGGCGTTTCGTGGACATTCAGTACGAACGCAGCGAAGACCTGCGCCGCGGCACCTTCCGCGTGCGCGGCGACATCCTCGAAATTTATCCGACTTACGAAGACAACGGCTATCGCCTCGAAATGTGGGGCGACCAGATCGATAAAATCCGCCAGATCGATCCGCTCACCGGCGAAATTCGCGCCGGCCAGGAAGACCTGGCGCGCGTTCCCATCTATCCGAAGACGCACTACGTGATGCAACCGGACCAGCGCGACCGCGCCATCGTCAGCATTCAGGACGAACTCGACTGGTGGAAAAAAGAACTCGAAAAACAGGGCAAGTTCGTGGAAGCCCAGCGCGTCGTCCAGCGCACCATGTTCGACATGGAAATGATGCGCACCATCGGCTATTGCCACGGCATTGAAAATTATTCGCGGCACCTCAGCGGCCGCCTGCCGGGCGAAGCGCCTCCCACGTTGCTCGATTACGTGCCGCAGGATTTTCTGATGTTTATAGACGAGTCGCACGTCACCGTGCCGCAGGTACGCGGGATGTTCAACGGTGACCGCGCGCGAAAGCAGACGCTTGTGGACTACGGCTTCCGCATGCCGTCGGCGCTCGACAACCGGCCCCTCACCTTCGAAGAGTTCGAGCATCGCGTGAATCAGGCAATTTATGTTTCCGCGACTCCCGGGCCGTATGAACTCACCAAATCCGGCGGCGTCTTCGTCGAGCAGGTGATTCGCCCAACTGGTCTAGTCGATCCCGAAGTCGAGATTCGTCCCGTCAAAGGGCAAGTCGACGATCTGTTGGAAGAAATCCGCATCCGCGCCGCGAAAAACGAGCGCGTGCTGGTGACCACCCTCACCAAGCGCATGGCCGAAGACCTGAGCGAATATTTTTCGGAGATTGGCATGCGATGCCGGTACCTGCACTCGGAAGTCGAAACCCTCGACCGCATCAAAATCTTGCGTGATCTGCGCCGCGGCGAATTCGACGTCCTCATCGGCATCAACCTGCTGCGCGAAGGCCTGGACTTGCCCGAAGTTTCCCTCGTCGCCATTCTCGACGCCGATAAGGAAGGCTTTCTTCGCAGCACCACTTCGCTGATCCAGACCATCGGCCGGTGCGCCCGCCATATCGAGGGACGCGCGATTCTCTACGCCGACCGCCGCACCGATTCCATGAACCAGGCCATCAGCGAGACCAACCGCCGCCGCGCCAAGCAGGTCGCCTACAACCTGGAAAACAACATCACCCCGCAATCCATCATCAAGGGCGTGGATATGGAACTTGCCCACATCGTCGAAGCCGACTACGTCACCGTTCCGCTCGACACCGTCAGCCTGGACGCCGCCGTCTCCAACATCAAATCCGAAGAGCAACTCGCTGAAGTCCTGCAGCAACTTGAAACCCAAATGCGCGAAGCCGCCAAGAAATTCGAATTCGAGAAGGCCGCCCAGCTACGCGATCGCATTAAATCCCTCAAGCAACAAGATCTCGCCGGCCTATTCGGCAAAGATGCCGGCGAAAGTGCGCAAGCCGCTTCCTAATCTTCTTCACGACAATAATTCTTCCATGTTGGATGGAAGGGCACGGCTTCAGTCGTGCGGTTAAGCCCCGCAAGAACTTGGGCTTTGGTTCCTGAGGTCTCCGCGCCCTCAAATCTTGCGCGATTCCCGACACTCGCTCACACGACTCCGCGCCGCAACTCTTCCAGTTTGTAAAATGTGTCACGCCAATAGATGCCGCCCTGCTTCAATGTAATCACCATCGAGCGTAGCAGGAAAAAAGAAAAAACCGCCGCTCCCAGCGGCAGCGTCAGGCAATACCACGGCGAAACCCGCATCACCACATCCCCACCAAGATGAAAGCAAAGCGCAACCAGCACCGATAGCCCGGCCAGCGCGCGAATCCATCCCCCGCCAAAAGCCAGCCCAACGAACGGCGCCACATTGAACAGCAATAAACTCGAAATTTGCAGCGCCACCATCACCACGCTAAATCCTGCCGCCGCAAAAAAATTCTTCTCCAGGCCACGCATTAGATTCCCCAGCCCCAGATGCCATTCCACGGAAACTGCGTCCTGCGCCACAGCCACACCAGAGCGAAACCCGGCCTGCTTCACCAGTTTCCCCAGCTTCATGTCGTCGATCACTTCCATCGCCAGCCGCCGATGCGTACCGCTGGCCTCGTACGCAGTGCGTTTCAGCATCTGAAACGCGCCGACGCCAACATAACTCCGCGAGTTGGGATTGCTCACCTGATACAAATCCGTCGCCAGTTGAAACCCCATTCCAAAAAACGTAATCAGCACCGTGTCCCAGAATCCGCTGCGCTCCACATCCCCAAGCAGCGACAAATGGTCCAGCCCGCATTCGCCCACCAGTGTGGCCACCCGGCGCAGCGCATCCGCCTGAAACTTCACGTCCGCATCCGTGAACACCAGCCACTCGCCGCTCGACGCCTCGTAAGCTTTCTGCAACGCATGCGGTTTTCCCAACCACCGTGGAGGCAATTCGCGTACGTGCACCACGCGGAGCTGCGGATGCTTCTGCGCAAAATCATCCAGGATTTGTGAGGTCGCGTCCGTGGATCGATCGTCCACCGCAACAATTTCCAGCCCGGGATAATCGAGCGCCACCAGCGTTGCCAGCGCCCCCGGCAATTTTTCTTGTTCGTTGCGCGCCGCGAAGAGCACCGAAATACGCGGGCAATCGGCATCCCTGGCGGGAGCGTAATTCTTCAACCAGGGCAAGCGCATCGCGCCATACGCCACTTTCAAACCATAAGTCATCCAGAAAAGTGCGATCAGTCCGAAGAGCGCGAGCCAGAAGAGATGCATGCGGATTGGAGTCGAATGCCAGCCTCAGGGTATCCTAGCATGGATGCCGAAGAGCCTGGCCATTCTGGGAGCGGGTCGCGTTGGGTGCTCATTGGGCCGCGCGTTGCACGAGCGCGGCTGGACAATTCCCGTCGTCACCACGCAATCCGAATCCAGTGCGCGCAAAGCGGTGAAGTTCATCCGCACGGGACGGCCTTTTGCGGGAGTCACCCACCACGCGCTGGCGGCCAAAACCATTCTGATCAGCGTCCCCGATGACGCCATTCGCGCAACCGCCGGGGAACTCGCGCGCGTGGGCGGCGAACAACTTCGCGGAAAAATCGTCCTGCACACCAGCGGCGCCTGCGATGCCGCGGCTTTGCAAGCCGTGCGGATGTGTGGCGCGTTCGTGGGTTCCATGCATCCGATGCAGACCTTCAACGGCGTGAGTGTCCCGCCGCTCGAAGGCAAACTCTTCGCCATCGAAGGCGACGCGCCCGCCGTGCGTGTGGCTCGCCGAATTGCGCGCTCTCTCGGCGGCGTCCCGGTGAACATCACCGCCGACAAAAAGCCGCTGTATCACGCCGCCGGTGCCTTTGCCGCCGGCCTGGTGCTGGCCTTGGAAGAAGCCGGCGTGCAAATGCTTAAGACCGCGGGCATGCCGCAACGCGAAGCGCTTGGCGCCCTGCTCTCGCTATCTCGGCAGGTCCTGGAGCACTACGAAAAACTCGGCCCCCGCACGGCGTGGACTGGGCCGCTTTCCCGGGGCGATTACGGCGTAGTCGCCGCACACGAAGAAACTATCGCGCACTATCATCCCGAATTCCTGGAAGCGTATCAGGCCGTCAGTCGCTTATCCGCGTATGTACTTGCTAATAATCCTGCGCATGTACTGGAACGCCTCGAAGCGCTTCCGCGTCATTCACAACTTCTTTCCAAATCCAAAGGGGGCTCCGCTTGAGTTCATTGCAAATTCCCATCGAGCACAGCACGTTGAAAAATGGCCTGCGCGTCATCATCGCGCCGGACGCGACCGCGCCGGTCGTCACCGTCGGCGTCTACTACAAGATCGGTTTTCGCCTCGAACCTCAGGGCCGCAGCGGCTTCGCGCACTTATTCGAGCACATGATGTTCCAGGGCTCGGAAAACGCGCCCAAGATGCAGCACATCAAGCTGATAAATTCCAGCGGCGGGGTTCTGAATGGCTCCACCATGTACGACGTCACCAACTATTACGAAGCGGTACCCTCGAATGGACTCGAGCGCGTGCTGTGGCTCGAAGCCGACCGCATGCGTGCGCTGAAAGTGGACGACGAAAACCTGCGCAATCAGCGCGACGTGGTGAAGGAAGAAGTCCGCGTCAATGTTCTTAACCAACCCTATGGCGGGTTTCCGTGGCTTGACATGCCTCCGGTCGCCTTCCGCAACTGGGCCAACGCGCATAATTTCTACGGTGATTTTCACGATCTCGATGCCGCGAATCTCGCCGATGTGCAAACCTTTTTCAAGACCTACTACGTGCCTAATAATGCCGTGCTTTTAATGCTTGGTGACGTCACTCCGAAAGATGGTTTCGCCTTCGCCGAAAAATATTTCGGCTCGATTCCCGCTGGCGCCGCGCCGCCTTTCGCCGATCCCACGGAGCCGCCGCAATCCGAGGAGCGACGCGGCCGCGTCGAAGAAAAATTCGGCACCCTTCCGGCCATGGCCGTCGCCTACGTCATGCCCGCGCGCCGCACTCCCGATTGGTACGCCATGGCCCTTCTCGATCAGGCGCTCCATGGTGGCCGCGCTGGACGCGCCCACCGCGAGTTGGTCCTCGAAAAGCAGATCGCTGTCGAAGCTGAAGGCGGCATTGACGACATCTTCGGTTACAACGGCCCCGCGCAGATGACCACGCGCATCCTTCACAAGCCGGAATATTCCGACGTGGCCACGCTCGCCGCGTTCGATGCCATCCTTCGCGAAGTTCAGCAGAACGGAATCCCCGAAGACGAGCTGCAGCACCTCAAAGTCAAATGGCGCTCCGACTACTACTCCACGCTCGAAGGCGGCCGCGGCGGCTACATGCCGCGCTACGGCCTGATGCACCTGCTAGCCTGCTTCACGCTGTTCGATAACGATCCGTCACTCGTCAACACCATCCTCGACGGCTTCCTCGCCGTGAAACGCGAAGACATCCAGCGCGTGGCGAAAAAATATCTTGTCCCCGAAAATCGCGCCATCGTCTTTCGCGCCCCGGTGAACTCCGGCGTAAAGGAGGCCGCATAATGGCTTCCCGCGCTCCGGAATTTTCTCCAGCCGTTCCCGCACTCACAGCGGAACGCGCCGTCACTTGGCCCAAGCGCACCCGCGCGCGCCTCGCCAACGGCCTCGAAGTCGTTCTGGCCGAAGCGCATTCCATTCCCAAATTTCACGGTGAACTTTATTTCCGCGCCGGCAATGCGCTAGTGTCCGACCGCTCCACAGGCCTCGCCGAAATGACCGCCACGCTGGTGCGTACTGGCACTGCAAAGCGCACCAGCCGGCAGATCGAAGAAGACCTGCGGCGTCTCGGCGCCGATCTCGGCAGCAGTTCCGGGCAGGATACCAGCGCCATCGGTTTCGCCGGCCTCAGCGAATTCTCCGAGCCGCTTCTGCAACTCGTCAACGAGCTCGCGCGCGAAGCCTCTTTCCCCGATAACGAATTCGAGCGCGAACGCCGCCAGAAACTCGAAGAAGTGAAGCTCGAACGCACTTCGCCCGGCTTTCTAGCCAGCGAACGCTTGCGCAAAATCCTCTACGGCGCACACCCTTACGCGCTGGTTTCTCCCAGCGAAGCGCAAGTTGCCGCTTACAAGCGCGATGATTTGCAAACTGTCTATCGCGAAATCTACACGCCGGAAAATGCGCTGCTCATGTTGGTCGGCGATTTCGATCCGCAAACCATGCTGAAGACCATCGAAAAAACCTTCGGCACTTGGTCCGGCAGAAAACCTGCCCCGAAGGAATTCCCTGCTCCGCCGAAGCTGCAGGGGCGCCGCGTCTATCTCGTTCACAATCCCGGCTCGGTGCAGACGCAGATCCTCATCGGCTGTCACGCCATTACCCGCAAGCACCCCGATTGGATCAAACTCGGCCTGACCAACAGCCTCTATGGCGGCGCTTTCAATTCGCGCCTGGTGATGAACATTCGCGAGGACAAGGGTTACACCTACAGCCCGCGCAGCAGCGTCCATCCGCTGCGCCAGCACGGCTATTTCTCCGTTTCAGCGGCGGTGCGCAACGATGTGGTCGCCGCTTCGCTCACCGAAATCTTCTACGAAATCGACAAGCTGCGCTCTGTCCCCGTCCCCGACACCGAACTCGCCGACGCGCAGAATTATCTCACCGGCGTTTTTTCCATGGGACTCGCCACGCAGGAAGGCCTGCTCTCGCAATTCTCCACCGTCGAACTCAACGAACTTCCCGCGGACTATCTCGAAACCTATCGCGACAAAGTTCGCGCCGTCGCTTCCGCCGACCTGATGGCCGCCGCCCGAAAATATTTCGACTCCGCCAACATGCAAATTGTCGTCGTAGGCGACCGCGCCCAAATCGAAGAGCAGGCCGCCCTCTTCGGCAACCCGGAAATCTTCGACAACCAAGGGAATCGGCTCGCCAGTTAATTTGTAATGCCTACTCGCCGCGGCGGGCAGGCGGCTTTTGTAGTGGCCGATCTTAAGATCGGCCACTACAATTCCCGGGCCATCGCATCCGCCCTCTCGCATCCTATTATTGCTTTATACACGTCATTCTGGCATTATCACGCCATGACGAGCTGCCCCACAATTTCGGCGCGCTGGCGGTGGCTCTTCTTTGTTTCTCTTCTCGTTGTGCTTTGCCTGCCTGTCTCCGCGTTCGCCAAGAAAAAACCTCCAGCTCATCCCATCAACCTGAACACCGCCAGCGCCGCTGAATTGCAAGAAGTTCCCGGTATCGGCCCATCCACCGCGCAAAAAATTCTCGACACTCGCAAATCCTACGGCGCCTTCAAAAGCGTCGACGATCTCCTGGCCATCAAAGGCATCGGCCCCAAGCGCCTCGACAAAATGCGCAAATATCTCACGGTCAACAAGCCGCCCGCGAAAAAAACCTCCAACGGCCCGGAAACCGCTGCGAATCCTCCAAAAGCTCCTCCCGCAAAATCTCCCGCAAAACAAAAAGCCCCGCCTCCCGCCGAATCCGACGACGAAGAGCCATAGCCCTCTTTCCTCCTGATCGCTGTTATCTGTTCGCTGCTATCCAGAGCGGATAGCGCCACGGAATCTCACGCGATTTTTACAGCCGCTGGTGGGTGGGCTTTTCCGACCGCAACTGCAGTGGCACCTGTTCGGCAATGCGAATGCCGTAACCATCGAGCGCCACAACCTTCTTCGGGTGGTTGGTCACCACTCGAATATCCGTCAATCCCAGGTCGATCAAAATCTGCGCGCCGATGCCGCTTTCATGCTGCACCATGCGCTGCCGCGCCGGTTCGCGATCCAGTTGTCCGCGCGAATGAAAATGAATCTGCGGCAGCTTCCCCGGCGTTTCCGGCGTATCAATCGTGAATCCCCGGCCGGTGTGGTGCAGATACAAAAACACGCCGCGGCCTTCCTGCGCGATTTTCTCCAGCGACTTCTCCACCAGGTCCGAACAATCGCACGCCGTCGAGCCGAAAACGTCCCCGGTCAAACAGTGCGAGTGCACCCGCACTAAAGGAGGGGTTGCCCCGCTCAGATCGCCGCGGATCAAGGCAATGTGCTGGTCGTGGTCCACGTCGCTGGAATACGCAATCATTTTGAACTCGCCAAACCGCGTTGGCAGCAACGCCTCCGCCACCCGCCGCACATAGCGCTCGTGCTGCATGCGATAGCGGATCAGGTCGGCCACGGTAACCATCTTCAATCCATGCTCGCGGCAAAATTCGATCAACTGCGGCACGCGGGACATCGTCCCATCTTCATTCATGATTTCGCAAATCACGCCCGCCGGATTCAGCCCCGCAATGCGCGCCAGGTCCACGCTCGCTTCCGTTTGCCCCGCGCGCACCAGCACGCCGCCATTCCGCGCGCGCAAAGGAAACATGTGCCCGGGCCGGGCCAGATCCTGCGGCCGTGTTTTCGGATCGATGGCGGTCAGAATCGTAATCGCACGGTCGGACGCGCTGATGCCAGTGGTCACTCCCAGCTTGGCGTCAATCGCTTCGCAGAACGCCGTGCCATGGACCGAGGTATTGATTGGCGACATCAGCGGCAAGTTCAACTCGTCGCAGCGCTGCTCGGTCAGCGCCAGGCAGATCAGCCCGCGCCCAAACTTGGCCATGTAGTTGATCGCTTCCGGCGTAATCTTTTCCGCCGCCAACGTCAGGTCGCCTTCGTTTTCGCGGTCTTCGTCGTCCACCAGGACAATCATCCGCCCCTGGCGAGTCTCCTCCACCGCCTCTTCCACCGTAGCAAAGCCAAACCGTGCGTCGCTCATAACTTCAGCATAAAGTTATCGGCGGCGGGTGTAAAGCGGGGCAGGGGGAGCGCTGGCGGCGGGGAAATCCATCCGAAATGTCGGCGCGCCGACATTTAAAGTTTTACTTGAAGGTTCGATACTAGTTGGTTACTACGGGCGTGCAAGTCGCTGGATCGGCATAGCTTGCGGCGGCGCCGGTTCGCGCGAATTGCACCAAACCAGGGCAGCATTCGAATGCTCGCGGGATTTTGGGGGATGGCCTACGTCAGCGACCAGCCCACCAGGGTCAGCGCCAGAAACATCGCCAGCGCCCCCAGGCTCACCAGCGACAGCGTCTTCCCGCTGCCCAGCAGCAGGTTGCGCGTATCCGGCTTGCAACACAGCACCGTGGCCACAATCAAAATCGCGCCCCACGAAATCGCGCACGGCAAGCCGGGATACTGCGCCAGCGCCGCCAGCGTCTTTTCCGAAGGCTGCCCCGCCGGAATCCACCACGGCAGGATCGGCGCAAACCCCGCGGCCAGCACAAACGTCAAAATTTTGCGGTTCACCCAGCTGCGGGCCTTGGCGATCGGCTTGGCCTTGCGCACTTTGCGCCACACGTGGAACTCCCATGCCAGCATCGCCGCCGCCAGCGGCATCCAGCCATAGAGTCCGGTCGCGCGGTCCGCCCACAGCCAGCCGCGGAAGAAAAATCCCGTGGGATGCGTCGCCACCACTTTCGGCAGCAACAACCAGCCCGTGATGGAGTTCGCAATCGCCGCCAGCAGCAGCACGGCCAGGCTCGTCAGTTGAATCCATTCCTGCGAAGGCGACTTGCCGCAGCGCGTGCACACCGGGCGTTCCGGAAGGATCTTCAATCCGCAATGCTCGCAATACACGGCGACCTCGCTTCTCTCCCCAATGGAGACACCGCGCCATCCGCAAAAAGCCTACTCCCGCGAAGCCCCCAATCCTACTGGTCCAATGTGCAGCCCACCCAAACCCCAGGCCAATGCCCAAAAGACAGATTGGGCAGGCAGCAATGGAATTGGATAAAACAACCCCAAGACCCAGGTACCAAACATCGGAACCTGGGGCACCCTCCGCGTTATTTTGATTGACGAGGAGCGGAAAAGTGTACTTGTTCGATCGACGCGGGTTCGTCAGAATTGAGGAGGCTTATCCGGGCCACCCGCCGACCTCAAAAAATATCAGGAAACGTTCCGTCTGCCCCCCAGTTCGTCCCCCAGTTCCGTCCTAAAATAAACGGCCTTTTCGGACTCCGCGGAGAGCAGGAACTGCCGGGCATTTCCTCTCTGGGTGACGTGGTGAGGAAGATTAGCTACTGAGATACGTGCCAGACGTGACATACGTTACACATTAACAGGAAACGTCCCGTCTGTCCCTGGGTTTCCCTGTCCCCCCGTTCCCCAAGAGGGCGGAGTAAATCGCGGATTGCAGATGATGTACAATGTCAACATGGCGAGATCGTATCGACGCCGCGCAAAACATGCGCCACCCGCCAGTTCTCCCAGTTCTTAGTCAGCAATTTGCTTGCGGGTATTGTAGACCATGGCGTAGTAGGCAAGGCGGGTGGCGCATCCTCAAAAACCTCCTGGGTGGCCTACCCTCTCGGTTTTGGAAAGGGTGGGCCATTCTTCGCCTTTGATGGGCCGCAATCGCCCCAGAAATCCATCGCCAGCAGACCTTCGCCGCGATAATAGTAGCACCAACTGCTCCAAGGCCAGTCGCCCGGATGGGTCACCAGTTTTGCGCGCACCGGATTTCCGTGCATGTAGTGGAGCTTCTCCTGAAGTTTGGGTCGAGAGTAAACGTTGAAGTCATAGTAGCGGCGCTGCCAGAATCGCCGCAACCCACATTCCCTCTCAGTAAAAGGGAGAGCCAGTTGCGTCCGGCATTTGCGCCTTCGGCAGCGCAGCGCGCGCGACACCCGCTGTTTGAAAATCTGCACAACTTTCGCCGGCGGGATGTCTCCGGATTCGCTCAACAGGAGATGGACGTGTTCGGGCATCAGGACGTAACCGACGAGCGAGAAGCGATAACGTCGTCGTACCTCTTCGAGAACGCGCACCGCCAGATTCCGGGCGCGCACGCTGCCCAGCAAGGCGCGGCGATGATAGCAACAGAAGGTGACGAAATGCAGATCGCCGTAGCCTGTGATCCGCCGGAGATTCTTGGGCATCAGGGTGAAGAGCGGCTCATCCAAGACAAGAAGCCCACAGGCAGCCACCCGAGGTATCTCAATCTTACTATTATTAATAAATACTTACGAGAGGTAATGCAAACTACTTTGACCAAGAACGTCCCGCACCCCAAAAACGAAGAGTGGCCCACCCTTTGAAAGGCGCAAAGGGTAGGCCACCCAAGAGGGCGGAGTAAATCGCGGATTGCCGATGATGTGCAACGTCTAAACGGTGATCTCGTATCGACGCCGCGCAATGCATGCGCCACCCGCGAACGGGTATGGCCTGCCCCCGTCCCTCCTAGTTCGACTACTGCTTTACGACATTCTCAGCGTGGATACCTTGTAGCGTACTTCGAAGATCTGGTAGATAGCGAGGATCGCCCTCAAAGAATACAAACATCTTCGTATTCTCTATTGCACATCGTGCGCTCGATCTGGGTTGTCTTGTAGATCGCGAAAACTCCACACAATATGCTGATTTGTCTCCAATAGGAATGATCTGGCGGGACTCAAATCGATAGCCAGACTTCACGGCATCCTCAACCATTGTTTTCTCAAAAAGTGGGTAGTCAGTTCCTGCTTCGAACGGGCTCCGGAATTGGAAAGTTGAGAAGGCTAAGTGGCCAAAAGGTACTTCGAATACCGGAGCCCCAATGGATAGCCTGAACATGGCAGGACCATTTCGAGTCTGCGTCACGTAGTAGCCGTTGGGAACGGGAATTCTCCAGCCTCCAAATGAAATGAGATTTCCGTGGAAGAGGTGCCAGCCAATACCAAGAAATGGAGCGGCCAGTAGGCAGACTAAAATAGTACCGAAAAAAATAGCACTCAGTTTTATTGTGAACTTTGCCAGAGTAGCCCGTTCCATAAACCTCCAAGATACATTCTCGCACGAATTGGGCCTCAAGGCTTACCAGCACCACCTGGGGCAACCAACGAAGGAGGAGCAGTGGGAAGAGGGAGTGGGGGTGGTGGAGGCGGCGGTGGCACTGGCGTTGGCGAGAATAAGCTCTTGAACCCTTGCCAAAGACTCGGAGTGTCCTTCTTTTGCTGCACGGTGCTACTCGAATTCTGTTGGCTCGTGTTGTTTTTCGCAGAGTCCACCACAGTGTCAATAACTTTACCCTTCAGTTGGTCGACCGCGAGATCCTTAATCGTGGTCGGGGGGGTGGAGTCGGGAACTGTGTTCGTTATTGCCGTAATTGCCATATCTCCCATGTCTTGTACACGCGCATCACGGATGCCCGTGGCATCCCTTTCGGTTGCAGAATTTTGCTGAGTGCCGAATGGAGATATTTTGTTGTCCCACGCATCCATAGCGGCAGCATTCCTCTCTTCGCCCCGCTTGTTGAGATCATGGAGTTCGTAAATAAAACCTCCAACCGCGATCCCGACTACTACTACCACAATGCACGGACCGCAGTGTCCTTCGAGGTCGGTGAAAGACTCGGGATCGTCGGAGACCGCTGCGTAGAGATTAAGGGTTTGCGGATTGCTGAGATTGGCGTAAGGGACGGCGACGGGGGTGCTGGACCAGCCGGCGGAGAGCCAACGACCGTAGCGGCTGGAGTAGTAGCGGCCTCCGAAGTCGTCATTACCGTTGGCGTTGCCGGGGAGCGTGCTAGTTTCTGGATCGCGCTCCTTGCCTTCGAACTTGTAGTTGTTTTGCGTGCAAGTGTCCGTATAGGGCGTTACTTCCCCACCGTACGGATAGAAGTCCGCGTCGTAGCAGACTACTCCGGTGTTCGTGGTCATAACGCGCGATGAGCCTAACGAATCCTCGATGTAATACTGCGCGGTGCTGCCAGCGGGGAGGAGGGCGACGTGCTTGCTACCGAAGAAGACGTATTCGTTCATGGTATTGCCGGAGGCGTCCGTTTCTGCAAGAATTTCGCTGCCGGAGCCGTACCAATAGAGCTTGCTGCCAACCTTGGCAACGCGGCGACCATCCGCGTCGTAGCTGTAAGCTACGCCATTGGCAGTTTTGACTTCGCTTTCCGCATTCCAGGTGTAGGCAAATGCTCCGTCGCTTGAGGTATTGCCCGAAGCGTCATAGGCGGGTGGCCCGGATTCGTCAATTTGAATTTTCTTGACATGGAAATCGTCGAGAGGATATCACTGCGGCACCTTTCGCGAAAGTAAAGTTAGGCGGGGGTGCCCCAGGTTCCGGTGTTTGGTACCTGGGTCTTGGGGTGGACTTTTCCTTCCGCGGGGTTTGCCATGCCGTCGGGATTGAAGCGCTACCATCACCAAAGCCACCGCCCAACATCAGATCGGGACTCTCTCCAGCGGGATGATGAATTGGATGCCCGCCACCTGTTGGTTGTGTAAACGAGCATCGTTGGTTACGAACAGATCCACGCCAAACGCGGCCGCGCATGCGAGTTGAATGGCATCCGGCGCGCGCATGCCCGCGTCCCCACGCAAGCGGGCGTATACCGTTGCCGCCTTTTCGTCGAATGGCAGCATAACCGCGACGGCAGGAATCACTTCCGAATACTCTTTCAGCAGCTTTGTGTCGCCCTCTTTCATCGGTTTGACCAGCACTTCACCCAGTGTCAACGCGGAAGTCACCAGTTGGTCGCCCCGGCGCAACATCTTTTCCCGCAACGCCGCGACCTTCCCCCCCAATTCCGCGGAACCCTCGAACAGATAGATAAACAGGTTCGTATCCCAGAAAATCCGGCTCATTGCCAGCCTTCTCGCAGCCGGTTCACATATTCATCCGCAGGCTCACTTTTCCACAATTTCTTGCCTGAACCCCGCAAGCGCAGTAGTGGATCTCTTTCCACTTGCTGGCCAGCAGTGGCCTGAGTCCACTCCTGATACCAATCCAGTAAAGGCTGATACTCTTTGGGCAAGTCCTCGGACTCAGGAACCGTCTTGGAGCCTTCTCGGTCCGGGTGATAGGAATCACCCTTGCGAAACAGCCGTCGACGCCCTTCCGCTGTTTCCAACAGCATGCGATAGCGTCCTGGGTTCGGCGCACGGTTCGCTACACAGTGCTGGACAATGTGCACGTAAACCCCCGGCCGCAACTCCTTCGTGATTCCCTCTCTCCGGGCTCTTTCGAGAATCTCATCCACAAAAAAATCAATCGCCCCTCGTCGCTCACGATGCAGCAGAGCGGTCGCCACCCAAACCTCATCCGCGACCTTGATTTCAACTTTGGTTGCCATTCCTCATTCTCCACAAAATACCCTAATACCAAGAATAGTATCGAATTCCACTTTTCAAGGCAAGGCTGGGAAGAACCGCCTTTAAGAAAAAATGGCAGATTGATACTGCTGACCTACCGCGCGGCGACGGCGTGGGTTTCTTTTTTGCGGGCGGTTTGCCAGAGGGAGATGTAGGGCTGGAGGTCGAGCATCATTTTGGCGAATTGGGTTAGGTCCAGGGATTGGGCGCCGTCGCTGATGGCGCGTTCGGGGGCGGGGTGGGCTTCGACGATGAGGCCGTCGGCGCCCACGGCTACGGCGGCGCGGGCTATGGCGGGGACCAGGCTGCGCTTGCCGGTGGCGTGGCTCGGATCGAGAATCACGGGCAGGTGCGTTAGTTCGTTGAGCACAGGGATGGCGGAGATGTCGCAAGTGTTGCGGGTGGCGGTTTCAAAGGTGCGGATGCCGCGTTCGCACAAGATTACGTCGGGGTTGCCGTGGGCGGTGATGTATTCCGCGCTCATGAGGAGTTCCTTGATCGTGCTGCTGAGGCCGCGCTTCAGCAGGACGGGTTTGCCGCATTTGCCGAGCGCCTTGAGGAGCATGAAATTTTGCATGTTGCGGGCGCCGACTTGCATCACGTCGGCGTATTGCGCGACCAGATCCACCTGATTGTCGCCCATTACTTCGGTGACGATGGCCAGGCCGGTGGCTTTCTTGGCTTTCTGCAGGAGCTTCAGCCCTTCTTCTTCCATGCCCTGGAAATCGTAGGGCGAGGTGCGCGGCTTGAACGCTCCACCGCGCAAGAGTTTCGCGCCTGCCTTTGCTACCGCTTCGGCGGCACGCATGATTTGGTCCTCGCTTTCGACCGAGCACGGGCCAGCCATAACGATAAATTCGTCGCCTCCAATTTCGGTGCCGTTGACCTTGATGCGGGTCTTTTCCTTGCGAAATTCCTTGCTGACAAATTTGTAGGGAGCAGTGATGCGCATAACGTGCTCGACCTGCGGCAGCGCTTCCACGGATTCCATGCAGGCGGTGACGTCGCCGACGCCGACGACGCCGATGACCACCCGCTCTTCGCCTTCAATCGAGTGCACCTTGTAGCCGAAGTGGTGGACGATGGCGGTTACCTGGTCGATCTCTTCGCGAGTTGAATGCAGCTTCATGGAGATAATCATGGTGGTTCCTTCCCTTTCGCTCTGGGCCTTTCGCGTTGGCCCTTTGGCTCTTACGCGTTCGCTTTTTCCCCCGGGCCCTAAAACAAAAAAGCCCACTCTTTGCGAGTGGGCCAAAATCCTGTGATGCACTCGAACTAGACGGCGGCCCCTCGCTTCCGGTTGCTCCGGTACGTAAATCGCCACGCGTAAGAATGGAACGAGGACGTCATGAGGTTGAGTCTATCGCTTTCCGGGAAAAAGGCAAGGGCATCCTGTGCGGCAGAGGCGGAGAAGAGCACAGCCAGGAATGGCTGTGCCACAGGGCGAGTTAGTAGAGGAGGATGGCGATGCGGAAGCGGGTGAAGGACATGGAGCCTGCGGCTTCGCACGCGCCTACCGCGGCGGAGTGATATTTTCCGGTGCGCAGCTTCTGGTCGATGTCTTCGGGCAGGGTGCCGAGGTCGGAGGTTTCGTAGCGCATTACGGCGAAGGGCTTCTGGCCAGCCCAACCGCGATCCATCTCACAGGTCTTGCGGGCGTCGAGCGTGGCGTCCACGACACGCATGCCGCGCGCGGAGAGCTGCGAGCTGACCTGCGATTCCTGCTCCTCGAGGCTGAGCTGCGGAACACCGACGGAGAAATCCTGGACGGCGAAGAGCAGGTTGCCGCTCTGCACCACGGCGATGCCGATGGAGTTGAGATCGCGGTCGAGCAGGTTGGCGCGGTGCGGCGGCGAGTTCATCCACTGCGCGTGCAAGCCTTGCGGCGTGGGACCTTCGGCGACGTTTTCGGCAATCAGGCTGAAGCGGGCGCCGGCTTCCATGGCGCGGACCTGCAGCGGCTGTTCGCCGGGGAATTGGTGCGAGAGAGCGCTGCGCTGGGCCATGCGCTGAGCGTGGAGGCGCGCGGCGGCGGCGAGGTTGGCGTCCCACTGAAAGGGAGCGAGGCCAATGGCGACGCGGTCACGGTTGGCGGCGATGAGCAAGATGGATTCGGGCGAGTTTACTTGCGGGTGCGAGGAAGAGGCGGCTGCGTGGAGAGATGGCGTGAGAAGCAGGGCCGCGAGTAGCAGCGCCGTTAGCAGGATGATGCGGCGCAGTGTGGTGCGCATGATTAACTCCTGTTTCCATTGAACACGATGGGGTGGAAAAGGATGCGGGGGCGAGGGTCAGGCGTTTACAAAGGGGAAGCTGGCCTGGGGGACAGGGGGAAAGAATTCAGGTTGAGGAAGTTAAGGAAGTAAAGGCGGTAGAGGAATTTGAGAGCGGCGTGGTTCCCGGTCGGCTTGGCAGAGGACGGACCGGTCTAAAGACCGGCCACTGCAGGTGCTAGCCGCGGACGTGGATGGCGCTGAAGCTTAGGACTACGTGGCCGCCGGGAGTGGGCCGGCCGAAGCTGAGCATCGGGCGGAAGCGGGAGAAGAGCAGGACCTGGTCGAGTTGGTGGCGGACGGCGGGGGAGTCGGGGCCGTCGATGATGTCGTAGGTGGACATTTGGCCTTGGGCGTCGACGATGACGTCGACGAGGAGATCGTGCTGGAGTTGCACGTCGGGATGCTGCATCTCCGGGGAGATCGGCATATCGGAGAGCGAGATGAGCTCGGCGGGACGCAGCAGCGCGGTGGGAACGTCGTTGGGATCGGCCTGCACGGTGATGCCGGGGAGAATGATGTGCAGGACGAAGACGAAGATGATGATGGCGGAGAAGAATCCGCCGGTGGCAGGAACGGTGAGCGGGCGAAAGACGTTGTCGACCAGGATTTCGCAGCGATCCTTGATGTGCTGCCAACGACCGCGCCAATCCTGGGTGGCCTGGGCTTGCGAGGCGGCCACTTTAATTTTGACGGCGAGATCCGCGGGGGGGACGGCCCGCGGCACGCGGGACATCAAAACGGCGAGCTTGCGGTAACGCTGCAATTCTTCGCGGCAGGAATCGCAAACTTCGAGATGCTGGCGAATGGCGATGCGCTCTTCGGAGCGAGCCTGAGAAACACTGGCGTCGTCGAGATAACCGGCGAGGCGGCGATGGACTTTATCGCACGTCATGGTTGCTCCTCGCGCGCTGTCTGCGGGCGCGTCATATTCTCTGCCGTTGCGGGCGTGGAAACTCGTACGTAGGCCAGTTGCAGACCGACCTGATTGGTGGAGGAAACGCCGGAGGCTGCGGCGGCGGCCTGGCGGGTGGCTTCGGCTTTGCGCCACTGGGCTTCGGGGGCTTGGGTGTCCCGGTTGGCCTGGCGTTCGGCGGAGTTTTCACCGAGGAGCGGCTCGAGGATTTCTTTCAGGGAGCGGCGTCCGCGGAGGATGCGGGATTTCACGGTGCCGACGCTGCACTCGAGAACTTCGGCCACTTCTTCGTAGCTGAGACCTTCGATGTCGCGGAGGATGACGGCGCTGCGGAAGACGTCGGGAACTTGCTGCAGCGCGCCTTGGACGGCGACTTGAATTTCGTGGGCGGCGAGCTGGTCAAAGGGCGTGGCGCTGAGATCTTCGATTTCGATAGGGGCGCAGCCTTCGGCGGGTTCGGCGTCGATGGAGATGTTCTTTTGGTTGTGGCGCTGGAACCAGCGGCGGTGATTGAGGGCTTCGCGAATGGCGATGCGATAGAGCCAGGTCTTGAGGGAGCTGCCCTGGCGAAAGCTGCGAATTCCTTTGAAGGCTTTCAAGAAAACTTCCTGAGCGGCGTCGGCGGCGTCCGCGGTATCTCCCAGCATCCCGAGGATGAGGTTGTAGACGGGAGCGTGGTAGTGGTTGACGAGCCAGTCGAAGGCGGTCTCCGAGCCGGCTTGCAGTTCGGTGACAAGCTCGGATTCGTCATTACCCCACGAGAGGGCACTGGCCCAATCGGACACGGTCGGCCTTTCTGCCCCACCTGCGAAGAAGAACTTGGGGGCTGCTGGCGATGGTCGGTTGGGCGCTGGATGTTGCGGAGCGCTGCAACCTTGGTCCGCTCATGTTATTAGACACCGTGGAGCGGGCGAATGTTTCTGGGGCCAGCAATGGAGTGATTTTGGCATTAAGGGGGCTGGAGCGCAATGGGACGGGGGGAGTGGCCCGTGACCCGTGGCCAGTGACCCGTGGGGAGGCGGAGATCGGTGGTAGCTGGCGCATGTGGTTAGAACGTGGAAAGCTGAATTGCTTGCGGCGTGGGTGGACCAATTGGTCGGACCGGGGGCACCCCCCTCCCCCTGTGGTCTGTAAGATATAGAAGGGGCACAGGTTAGGTTGCAGTGGCGCAAGTGTTGGAAATGTGGGGGTTAGGGGAGAGGGGCTAGCTATTGGCTGTAAGCGATTAGTTTTAAGCAGGATTGGTGGCGCGGGGAGTTCGGGATGGTCGCCTTTGTCGTCGTCGTTGAGAAGGTTGGGTAGGAAGGTCTCATCGGGGTCTTGGTTTGAAAAGAAAGAGGGGGATTCGGAGAAGAACCCTTCGGCTGGGCTCAGGGTGGACATCCTTCGTCGGATGTCCAACGCGGAGGTGATGGAGGGCTTGCTGGACACGGGGAAGGTATAGCAAAAGTAAATAGTATCGACAAGTAACTGGTTGGACAAAAAATGGTAATGGGACTGGGGGCGTTCGAATGAAAGGCGAGCGGCGAACAGTAATCAGCGATCCGTAATCAGGCACGAACACGAAGAATCGGAAAACCCAAGACCCGGGTACCAAAAACCGGAGTCCGGGGCACCCGGCAAGTGTTCAAAGCTCGTTGCCCAGCAAGCACGTCTGTTCTTCCCAAAACTAGTCGGAGGCGACGCTTAATGCTCATTTTCTAGGGGCATACTTCCACTCATGTTCTTCATGGTGGGCTACATCGGCTAGACGATTCAAAGCACCGGAAAAGCGAATGCCATCTCTTTCTTTGCTCGACTTCATCGAACGCTGGGAAGCAAGTGCACTCTCCGAGCGTGCTGCTTCTCATAGTCACTTCATAGACTCGTGTGAAGTGTTAAGACAACCGCATCCGGCAGCGGCAGATCAAACCGGCGATACCCTCACATTTGAAAAGCATGTGTCCACTTTGGAAGACGGAAAGGGCTTCGCCGACGTTTGGAAGCGTGGCTTTTTCGGCTGGGAATACAAGGGTAAGCACAAGAGTCTAAACGCAGCATATGCGCAGCTTGTGCGCTATCAGGGAGACCTGGAGAACCCGCCACTGTTGGTAACCTGCGACCAAAATCGCTTTGAGGTTCACACCAACTTCACCGGCACGCGTCCGTTGGTTTACAACTTTACATTGGATGACCTGCTCAGCTCTGCGCCAACCCCAAACTGTGCGCTGCAACCCTTAGAGGTCCTCCGTGCGGTTTTCACGAATCCTGAGTTGCTTCGTCCCGAAGCTGCGCAAGTGCGGGTCACGGAGCATGTGGCGGAGGAATTTGCAAAGCTCGCAGACAGTCTGGAGCAGCGTGGTGTTAACCCAGAGCACGCCGCGCATTTCCTCATGCGCTTGTTATTTTGTCTCTTTGCGGACAGCACTGGCTTATTGCCAGACCATCTCTTCCGACAGATGATTGCTAAACCGGAACACTTTAGCCGTAAGCTACAACAGCTTTTCGCGGCGATGGCTGCGAAAGGCAGCACCTTCGGTCCGCACGACATTTATTATTTCAATGGTGGTTTGTTTGCTGACGATGAAGTATTCGATCTCACCGCCCCCGACATGGCCGTATTGAAGGCCGCCGCCGCGCTTGATTGGTCACAAGTGGAACCGGCAATCTTCGGGACACTATTTGAACGCGGCCTGGACCCCGGCAAGCGCTCGCAACTTGGTGCGCATCATACTAGCCCGGAAGACATTCTACTCATAGTGGAGCCTGTGATAATTGAGCCGCTGAAACGGCGCTGGGCGGCTGTCAAGGCAGAGGCTTTGGCGCTAGCGGAGGCTTCTGAAAAAGAAAGGGCTGCAGAGATGGCAGCCAAAAGAAAAGGAACAGCCTATCCCAAACTTCGGAAACAGTTGCAGGAACTACTCTTAGCTTGGGTGGAGGAATTGTCCGAGGTCCGCGTCCTTGATCCTGCATGCGGCAGCGGAAATTTTCTGTATCTGGCTTTGCGACGAATGCTCGATTTGTGGCACGAAGTCCGCGTCTTCTCTGCCGAGCATGGTCTCCCGACATTTCTGGAGAAACAGGTCCATCCGTCTCAGCTCTACGGGATAGAGACCAACGTGTACGCGCAAGAGCTGGCTTCAGTCGTCGTATGGATTGGTTACCTGCAATGGCTCAATCAGAATGGCATTGGTTGGCCCACAGAACCAATTCTCCGGAGGCTCGACAATATTCAGCATCGTGACGCAGTACTGACCCATGATGCTGAAGGCAATCCGGTAGAACCCGAATGGCCGAAAGCAGATTTCATCATTGGAAATCCCCCGTTTCTAGGCGGCAAACGCTTGCGGACCGAGTTAGGTAATAGCTACGTGGACGCGCTCTTTGCAGTCTATGATGGCCGCGTTCCTCCCGAAGCTGATCTGGTCACGTACTGGTTTGAGAAGGCGCGAGCGATGATTGAAAAGCATAGTGCGAAACGCGTCGGCCTATTGGCGACGCAGGGCATTCGCGGCGGCGCGAATCGGAGGGTCTTGGAACGAATCAAGGCGAGCGGTGATATTTTCATGGCACACTCTGACCGGGATTGGGTGCTGGATGGAGCAAACGTTCACGTTTCAGTTGTGGCCTTCGATGATGGCTCACAGAAAGAAAGAACACTAGATGGCTTACCCGTCACCGTTATCCACGCCAACCTCACTAGTGAGGCACAAACTACATCGGCCATAAAGCTGCCCGAAAACGCCAATCTTTGTTTCATGGGAACAACAAAGATCGGTGCCTTCGACCTGACTCCAGAGACAGCGGCAACAATGTTAGAGTCTCCGCTCAATCCAAATGGGCGGCCTAACTCAGAGGTGGTGCGACCTTGGGTAAATGCAATGGACATTACCCGCAGACCTCGCGGGATGTTCGTGGTTGATTTCGGAACCGAAATGTCGGAGTCAGATGCCGCTCTGTACGAAAAGCCATTTGAGTACCTCCGCAAGCATGTTTACCCTAAGAGGCAGGAGAACAACCGTGAGGGATACCGTGTAAAATGGTGGATTCACGGCGAGCCTCGGCCGGATATGCGGCAGGCTTTAGCCCCTTTGCAGCGATTTATTGTCACCCCTGGGGTTTCTAAACATCGCGTATTCGTCTGGCTCCAGAAGCAAATACTACCGGACCATGCTCTCTTCGCTTTTGCCCGTGACGATGACTACTTCTTCGGCGTGTTGCATTCACGTGTTCACGAAGTTTGGGGTCTTCACATGGGCACCGCGTTAGAGGATCGCCCACGTTACACTCCTACTTCTACGTTTGAAACCTTTCCCTTACCTTGGCCACCCGGAAGCGAGCCAATCGCTTCCCCTTTATTAGAAGCCATTGCGGTGGCAGCACGAGAACTGGTTCGCCAGCGTGATGCGTGGCTCGACCCACCCGGTGCGAGCAGAGACGAATTAAAAATCCGCTCGCTCACGAACCTCTATAATGCCCCGCCCACATGGCTACAGGATGCACATCGGAAACTTGATGAAGCCGTTTTTGCTGCCTATGGCTGGTCCGTAGCGCTGACAGATGCCGACCTCCTGCAACGGTTGCTCAAACTGAACCATGAGCGCGCGGGTGCCTCTCAGGAGCGTGAAACCACTAAGATATCGAGTTAGTGTTTCTAGGCTCTTCTCAGCTAGGACGAGCGCGAATTCAGCCGTAGACTTCTCGCTGTTGCGCTCGACCCCCGCGCAATCCACATTTACACGGACGGTTCTTGCTATAAAAACCCAGTTGCGAATCTGGCGGAAACCCAGGGACAGACGGGAAGTTCCCCACTGGTTCTCCAAGCAGGAAAAGAATGGAAAACGTCCCGTCTGTCCCCTGGTTTAGCGGCTGAGCGCTGCGCGAATTTCGCTGCATGCCAAACTGTTGCGCTCCGTGACCTGCCGGAGGGATGGGGCACCGGGCGGTATAGAGAATTAAAGAGCAGGGACAAGGAGCGGACCCACCCTTCGCGAACGGCGCGAAGAGTAGGCCACCCGCGAGGAAAAAGAGGCGAAGAACCCCAAGACCCGGGTGCCAAAAACCGGAACCCGTGCCAGCCGCCAATCGAATGGGGCTTCCAGGTAGCGGAAAATTTATGTAGCCGCCTTTAGAACAAGCGCATCCAACGCGCGAGCGTAGGATTAGCGAGCTTCGGACGAGCAGCTAGTGCGAGTCTGCGGAACAAACCCTGCGCATCGACTAGAACTCATCTGGCTTTGTTTACATCCCTGGAGGTGGGTAGTCAAAGAGTGAAAAGCAGATCCCTCACCCCGCCAAAACCGCGGGGATTCGGGATGACAATTGTGCTGGAGGGGATTCTGAGTGAAGGATGTCGAGAGAGCCAACTCATCTCATAAATGGGCACCCCGGGTTTTTCCAAAACCGCAGAGGCTAAAACCTAAGGTTTTCCGGGGTTTTTCGGCACGACTCAAAGTCGTGCCCTCCCGACGACCATTTATGAGACGGCCTCTGGTGGGAAGAGTTGGCGCGATAGCCAGGAGGAACATTGAGCGAACCGAGCGAACTTCGTTGCAGAAAAATCCCGATGAACAACGGGAGAAGCATGCCTGCCCTGGGTTTTGGCACCTTGATCGCCGATCCTGGCGAAACATTACGAGCAACCAGAGCTGCTTTAGAAGCCGGGTTTCGCCAATTCGATTGCTCGGAGCGATATCGAAATGAAGAGGCGGTGGGGGAAGCGATCCAAGGCGTGCTGCGAGAAGGAAAGGTGCGGCGCGACGAGCTGTTCATCGCCACAAAGCTGTGGAACAACAATCACCGGCCCGAGCGCGTCAAACCGGCTTTCGAGGCGAGTCTGGGGAGACTCGGGCTCGCGTATCTGGATCTCTATCTCATTCACACTCCATTTGCGTTTCAACCCGGGGACGAGCAGGACCCGCGGGATCAAAACGGCAATGTCCTTTACGACCACGACGTGACTTTGCTGGACACCTGGAGAGCGATGGAGAGTCTTGTGGATCACGACAAGTGCCGGGCCATCGGACTTTCCGACATTACTTTAGACCAATTGAAGCCCCTCCACGACTCAGCGAGGATCAAGCCAGCCGTGGTCCAAGTGGAGGCACATCCGTATCTGCCGGAAACGGAACTGTTGGGATTCTGCAAGGAGAAGGGCATTGTGTTTTTGGCTTTTGCACCGCTAGGTCACGGGATGCGGCCGGGACTGCTCGAGGATCCGGTCATTTCGGCTGTCGCCGCGCGAGTTGGCAAGACGCCGGCACAGGTACTGCTGGCTTGGGCGGTGCAGCGCGGCACGGCTTTGCTTACCACGCCCAAAAGTGCGGCGCGGGCAAAAGAGAATTTCGACATCTCTGCCCTTCCGGAAGACGCGCTTGAGGAAATCAATCGAATTCAGATCCGACAGCGGCTGAATCCAGTGGTGAGCACCGGCGTTCCGGGTTTTATTCCACAAGGTGGACGAACATGAACGCGAATCCGCAGCGAGAGCAGTCCATGCGGGAAGAACAGATCCGTGCGGCACTGGATCAGCATTGGGCGGCGTCCGATGCCAACGATTTTGAAACGGAGCACCGCATCTATCACGAGGACGCGGTGCTGGAATACCCGCAGTCCGGGGAGCGAACGCGCGGCCGAAGCAACATACAGAACCAGCGCGCCAGTCAGCCGAGCAAAAAACGGTTTGCTGTCCGGCGAATCATTGGAGGCGGCGATCTTTGGGTCACCGAATTCATCCTGACCTATGACGGCAAGCCGTCCTACACCGTGAGCATCATGGAGTTCAGGGGCGAGAAGGTTGCGCGGGAAACACAGTACTTTGCGGATCCTTTCGTGGCTCCCGCCGGGCGCGCGCAATGGGTCGAACGGATGGACACATAAGCTTGAGGCGCGGGAATTCGCTGACGACAGCGCCATTTGCGGTTTGCAGCAGGATTGTCGAAAACAGAGATTAACGCCAGAGACCCGCAGCGTTAACCGGTAAAGTCGGTACTGGGACGCGGTATATCAGATTCTCCGGCCGCTTCCCCTCAATCTTCTCCAGCATAAACGTGGCATCGCTAATTAGTGCCTCACTTCCTGAATACTGACCGCTGGGCTGGGGCGCCAGCGGAATACGGGACAATTGGCGGGAGGGCGAAATTTCCTGAATGCCAAGATGTTGCGTTCCGTGGCCTACCGGACGGATGGGGCACCGGGCCGCGATCCGTTGACAAGAAGCGGAGAGGAAGAGGCGGAAAGCAGCAATAGGCTCGAACAGTCAGGTCGCATCGCCGATTTGGACAATTTCACCAAGCTTAATGTTCTGAATGGCCAGGGCGCAAGCCGGAAAGTATTGGCGTAGGTGATCGAGGCGATTGGAGGACGAATGAAGAACCACGATAGCGATCTTGCGGCCTGTCAGGTTTTGCTGATAGCGGAGGTTTGTGTCCACGGTAATCAAAACGTCGAAGGCGGTTTCCGCAAGGCTTAAAAGATCGCCATTCTTTTTTCCAGACCAACCCGTTTCCTGCACGGTGCGGCATGCGTGCCCCTGCTCCGCGAGGAAGATCTTGAGTGCTTTAGGGGTGCACTCATCGATCAGAACTCTCATTTGAGCTGGGCAACGAGGCTGAGCCTGGCTTCTTCGATGGCGGCGACGGCCGCTCCACGAGTGACGCTGGGATACTGCTCCAGAAACAGGTCCAGCGTGTCGCCGCCTTCCAGATAATCAATCAAAACTTTGAAGGGGACGCGGGTTCCGCGAAACACGGGCTCGCCGCCGAGAATTTCGGGATCCTTGATGATGATGCCGGGCATCGACGTTCACCTCGTCCAGTAAAGTGTACAGCCAATGGCCGGGAACTGTAAGTGGAGCGCGGGTAGATCCAAGGATAAAAGTCATCAGCAATCAGTGAACGGCGGCCAGTTAGCGAGAGTTGAGGAGGAGAAAGGTGAAAACTCCATGAGCCAGACCGGGCACTGGGTGGCAGTTGGAGCGGTGGCCGCATGATGGTTTGGGCGGAGGGCTACTGCTGGGTGCGGATTACGCCTACGCCGATTTTTCTGCGCTCGCGCTCGGGAAATTTCAGGCGGGCCTTTTCGGCGAGTTGCCTGGACTTGAAGGGTTTTGACAGCGGGGTAAATTCGAGTCCCACGTATTTGTAGAGGAGCCATTGCTCGGTGATTTTGGGCATGTGAATTTATCTGACGGGGGGAGGGTGGTTGTCAATGCGGGTGGGAACGAAAGATACGTGCCGGGGGGAGCAGTAATTGATTGTAAGTAATCAGTAATCGGTAATCAGCGATCGGGAAGAAAAGCGCGAACAGATCGCAGAGAGCAGATAACACGAAGCGAAGAGAAAGAGGGGGTCTACCCCTTGCAAACAGCGCAAGGGGCAGGTCGCCCGGGCATGGGCGGATGCTCGGGGGCGGAAAAGCTACCTTGCGGCGGCCAGGGACTTGGTGGGCTCGGGGACCACGCCGAGTTGGCGCAGGAGACCGAGAGCATCCCAGTTGACGTAGCCTTCGACGATCTTGCCGTTGGAGAAGCGAGCGATGGTTACGCCGGTGATGGCGAATTGCTTGCCGGTGGGGGCAATGCCGTTGAGTTCGCCCTTATGGACGCCGCGGCAGGACCAACGGGCCACGACGGTTTCGCCTTCGGCGTAGAGATCCTCGATGTTCAAACGAAAATCCTGGAAGGCAGTGCGATAGAGGTTGACGCGCTTCTTTTCGCCTTCGGGACCCTTGCCGAGATCGGGCGTGGAAGCGTCATGGTGCTGGTACGTGGGGGCGATGATTTCATCCGCGACCTGCATCTGGCCTTTGTTCCAAAGTTCATCAAATAGACGACGGACTGCAGTTTTATTTTGATCAGACATGGTGGATCTCCTTAAAGGAATACGAATTTCCGGCTCGCGTGAGGCGAGTTGGAGTTTTGTGGAACCGCTGGCGTCTGGGTGGTGAAGACCTGTACGTCGAACAGGAGGTAGGGCCCCGCGCGAGGGAATAAAAAGGAACCCAGTGGGTTCTACCCTGTTAGCGCTCGGTGCGGGACTTGTCCTTGAAAAGACTGCGTTGGGAATCGGGACTGGGCGTTTCGCGTGAAACTGCGAAACCTGAAACGAGCTTGTGCTTCGCTGGTGTGCAAGTCAAGGAGAATCGAAGGTTTCTTTCGTGGATAAAAAGGGGAGAGGAGATTTAGCGCAGAGGGCGCTGAGAGGGAGCGCGAGCGTGGAGGGGGCAGCGTGGTAGAGTTTTGGGCTTATGAGTACGAGGATTAAAGCGAAGAGGGAGAGCCGCGGGTTGATGGTGATCGCGGCGTTCAAATTGGTGAAGGGGATTGCACTGCTGGCGTTGGGATTTGGGACGCTGCATTTTTTGCACCGGGATGTGGCGAAAGAGATTGCGCGCTGGATTGAGTTGTTGCGGGGGGATCCGCATAGCCGGGTGTTGATCTGGTTGTTGGAGAAGTTTTCGAAGGTGGATGAGCATAGGCTGCGCGAGTTGAGCGTGGGGACGTTTTTTTACTCGGGGCTGTTTTTGTGCGAGGGGACGGGGTTGGCGCTGGGGAAGAGGTGGGCGGAGTGGTTGACGATTGTGTCGACGGGGTCGTTGATGCCGGTGGAAGTTTACGAGATTTATTTGCATGTGACATGGGCGAAGATTTTGGTGTTGGTGGTGAATGTTGGGGTGGTGGGGTATTTGGGGTGGGAGTTGCGGCGGAGGAGATGAGGAGAAGAAAAAACTTAACACAGAGGACACAGAGGGGCCACGGAGGGCACAGAGGAGAGGGGAGAGAAGATTTTGCGCAGAGGTGGGAATTGAGACGCAGAGGGCGCGGAGAAGAAGGGAGAAGAGAGGAAAGGAAAAACCCGCACCCTTAAAGACGAAGGGTGCGGCACCCAGGTGTTGGGGGTTAGCCGCCGGCTATGGCGCCTATTATCAGGAAGGGTTCGGCGCCGGAGGCTATTTCGAGGGGGAGCGGGGCGTCGGGGGATTCGTTGGAGAAATCTTCGGCGCAGGCGAAGAAGCGGAGGAAGGGGCGGCGCTGAAGGGAGTCGTGATCGCGAATGGTGCCGCGGAGCATGGGGTAGCGGGATTCGAGGGCGTCGAGGATGGATCGTTGGGTGACGGGACCGACGATTTCCAGGCGGACCTCGCCGCCCACGTGAGCAAGCGTGCGAAGATGCGCCGGAAGTTCAACGCGGATCATGGGAGCGTCTGCACCTCGACGGATAAGACTGCGGGGAGGTCGCGGACTATTGGGAACCACGAATCACCCGCACTGGAGGAAGCATACACCTGGCCACCGGAGGTGCCGAAGTAGATGCCGCAGGAGTCGAGGGAGTCGACGGCCATGGCGTCGCGGAGGATGTTGACGTAGCAATCGCTTTGCGGGAGGCCCTTGGTTAGAGGTTCCCATTCGTTGCCGCCGGAGCGGCTGCGGAAGATGCGGAGTTTGCCTTCGTGGACGAAATGCAGGGAGTCGCTGGTGATGGGAGCGACGTAGATGGTTTCAGGTTCGTGGGCGTGGACATCGATGGCGAAACCGAAATCGGTGGGGAGATTGCCGCTGACTTCGTGCCAACGGTCGCCGGCGTTGTCGCTGCGCATGACGTCCCAATGTTTTTGCATGAAGAGGGTGTCGGGGCGGGATGGGTGCATGGCGACGTGGTGGACGCAGTGGCCGACTTCGGCGTTGGGATCTGGAATGAATTGGGAGATGAGGCCCTGGTTGATGGGCTTCCAAGTGCTGCCGGCATCGTCGGAGCGAAAGGCACCCGCGGCCGATATGGCGATGTAGATGCGATTGGGATTCTTGCGATCGAGAATAATGGTGTGGAGACACATGCCGCCTGCGCCGGGCTGCCACTGGGGGCCGGTGCCGTGGCCGCGGAGGCCGGCGAGTTCGTGCCAGTTTTCGGCACCGTTGGTGGATTTGAAGAGGGCGGCATCTTCGACGCCGGCATAGACGGTGTCGGGGTCGGTGAAGGAGGGTTCGAGGTGCCAAACGCGCTTGAACTCCCAAGGATGTTGGGTGCCGTCGTACCACTGGTGCGAGGTGAGGGGCTTGCCGGTTTCAGCGGAGGTGTCGTAGGCGAATTTGTTGCTTTCGCCTTTGGGCACATTGGGGGGAGCGGCGGGTTCGCCGGGAGGCGTGCCGGGCTGGAACCAGGTTTTGCCGCCGTCATCGGAGCGCTGCATGATCTGGCCGAACCAGCCGCTGGATTGCGAGGCGTAGATGCGGTTGGGATCGGCCGGGGAGCCTTTGAGGTGATAGATTTCCCAGCCGGCGAAGTGCGGGCCGCTGACTTGCCAGTTTTCGCGCTTGCCGTCGGCGGAGAGAATGAAAGCGCCTTTGCGAGTGCCGACCAGGACTCTGACTTTGGTCATGGGTGCCTCCAGGGAGTAGTTATACATCGTAAGTTTTAAGTTTTAAGTTTTAAGTTTTAAGTTTCAAGTTTCAAGTTTCAAGTTTTAAGTTTTAAGTTTTTGGCCGCGGGCCACTTGAAAGTGGCCGCTACGCTGGCTTGGCGGAGGCCGCTTCTACGTTGATCATCCAGGGGATGCCGAAGCGGTCTTTGAGCATGCCGAAACGCTGGGCCCAGAAGGTTTCCTGGAAGGGCATGGTGATGGCGCCGCCTTCGGCTAGTTTGTTGAAGATGCGCTCGCCTTCGGCGGGGTCTTTGAGGCCGAGGCTTAGGGAGAAGCCGCCGGCCGGGTGTTGGCGGCCTGGAGGCGCGTCGGAGGCCATCAGGACGGTGTTGCCGATCTTCATGCGGGCGTGGAGGATTTTCTTTTGCCATTCGGGAGGGACGGTGCTTTCGGCAGGTGAGCCCTCGTGCGTGAGCATGGCTTCGATTTTTCCGCCGAGAAGCTCGGCGTAGAAATGGAGAGCGGCCTCACAGTTGCCGTTGAAGAAGAGATAGGTGTCGCATTGCATGGGGAGCTCCTTTTTGAGTGATTCGTTTTAGTTTTAAGTTTTAAGTTTTAAGTTTTAAGTAAAAGAGTAATCGGCTTCGTGGTTTCAGGAAGCGGCGGACGATTTTGCTTCGGCCGCGGCTTGCTGGAGTTTTTGGATGTCGAGTTTGGACATTTTTAGCATGGCTTGCATGGCGCGCTGGGATCTTTGCGGATCGGGGTCGCTGAGGAGTTCCATGAGGACTTTGGGGATGATTTGCCAGGAGAGGCCGTATTTGTCCTGGAGCCAGCCGCAGCGGTCTTCGCGGCCACCGGCGGAAAGTTTTGCCCAAAGTTGGTCGACTTCTTCCTGGGTTTCGCAATTGACGAAGAGGGAGATGGCGGGAGTGAATTTGAAATGCGGGCCGCCGTTGAGGGCGTAGAAGTCCTGGCCTTCAAGTTGGAAGGTTACGGAGAGGACCGAGCCTTTGGGGCCGGGGCCGGCTTCGCCGTAGCGGGCGATTTTGCCGAGCTTGGAGTTTTTGAAAGTGGAGATGTAGAAGTTGGCGGCTTCTTCGGCTTGAGTGTCGAACCAGAGGAAAGTGACGATTTTTTGCATCGGGCTATCCTTTCACCAGAGTTGGGCTTCTTCCTTGCCACCTAAGAGCACAGCCAGGAATGGCTGTACCACCAGTTCCCTTCCCTGGCGGTTATTTTTTGGTGGCGGCTAGTTTCTTGCCTATTTCTTTGTGGTCGTCTACGGCTTGGCTGGGGGCGAAGTCTTCTAGTTCGAAGAATGGGCGGATTTCGAGTTCGCACTCCTGATCGGGGCCGTGGGGAGCGGGCACGCGCTTGGCCCAATCGATGGCTTCCTGGAGGGATTCTACGTTGATGATCCAGAAGCCGGCGATTAGTTCCTTGGTTTTGGCGAAGGGACCATCGATGACGATACGCTGGCCGCCGGAAAAACGGACGCGTGCGCCGTTGGCGGAGGATTTGAGGCCGGCGAGGTCAACGAGGACGCCGGCTTTGACGAGTTCTTCGTTGAATTTGGCCATGGCGGCGAGCATTTCTTCGCTGGGCATTTTGCCGGCTTCGGAATCCTTGCTGGCTTTGACGATCATCATGAATCTCACGGTGGTGTCTCCTGTTTGATCTGACCGCGAATGAGAGCCGGAAATTGCTGGAGGGCGAGCTTGCACCCTACCAGTAAGACGAATAGCGGGGAGCGAAATCGACAGGCTTGGAAAATTATATTTTGGGAAGGCCGGTGACCTCGACGAGGGGTCGGATTTCGACGGTGCCCCAGCGGCCTGCGGGGGCGCGGGCGGCGATGTCGATGGCTTCGTCAAGGTCTTTGGCATCAATAAGAAAGAAGCCGCCGAGCTGCTCGCGGGTTTCCGCGAAGGGGCCGTCGGTGACCAGGCGCTTGCCATCGACGAGGCGGAGGCTGGTGGCGGTGGAAGTGGGTTGGAGGGGAGCGGCGCCGAGGAATTTGCCGGATTCGTGGAGCTTATTGGCGAAGGCAGTGGATTCGACGTAGCAATGTTCACGCTGCTCCTGGGTCAGTGCGCCGTTTTCTTCGAAATACATCATCAACATATATTTCATGAGCTTCTCCTCAATGTGTAGTCGAACAGGGAGGTGCGGAAACGACAAGGTACCGTAAGATGTTGGGGATCCTTATGAGTTCTGCCGCAGCCACCGCCGTTGAAACCGTATATCGGGCCGATTGGGGCCGGATTGTTGCAACCTTGATCCGGCTGATTGGGGATTTTGACCTAGCCGAGGAGTGCGCGCAAGAAGCGTTCACGGCGGCGGTGGATCAGTGGGAGGTGTCGGGGGTGCCGAATGCGCCGCGAGCGTGGATTATCCAGACGGCGCGGCATAAAGCGATCGACCGGATCCGGAGGCAGGGGCGGTACGCGGAAAAGCTGGCGTTGATTGGGAATTCGGCGGTGGTGACGGCTAGCGAGGAGCCGGATTTCGATTCGAAGGGGATTTCCGACGACCGGCTACGACTGATATTTACGTGCTGCCATCCGGCGCTGGCGGCGGATGCGCAGGTGGCGTTGACGCTGCGAACCTTGTGCGGACTGGAAACGGATGAGATTGCGCGGGCGTTCTTGACTTCAACGACGACGATGGCGCAGCGGCTGGTGCGGGCGAAGCGGAAGATTCGGGACGCGAAGATTCCTTATGTTGTGCCGGAGGCGCAGCAGATGGCCGAACGGTTGGGGGCCGTGCTGACTGTGATTTATCTGGTGTTCAACGAGGGGTATGCGGCTACGCGGGGCAATTCCCTGCTGCGGGGAGATTTGTGCAGCGAGGCGATACGGCTGGGACGATTGGTTGTGAATTTAATGGGGCCGCAGCCTCCGCGCGAGGCGACGGCGCTGGTGGCGCTGATGTTGTTGCATGATGCGCGGCGCGAGGCGCGGATGGATGAGGCGGGAGAGATTGTGGTTTTGGAGGAGCAGGATCGGAGTTTGTGGAAGCGGGAGCAGATTGAGGAGGCGCAGCCGCTGGTGGAGGAGGCGATGCGCGGTACGCCGGGACCGCTGGCGTTGCAGGCGGCGATTGCGGCGGTGCATTGCCGTGCGACGCGGCCGGAGGAGACGGATTGGCGAGAGATTGTACGGTTGTATGACGAGTTGGGGCGCGCGCAGGCTTCGGCGGTGGTGTTTTTGAATCGGGCGGTGGCGGTGGCGATGGTGGAAGGGCCGCGGCGGGGATTGGAGTTGATTGAGGAGTTGGCGGCGACGAATGATTTGGAGAATTATCATTTGTTGCACGCGGCGCGGGCGGATTTGCATAGGAGATTGGGAAGGTCTGAGGAGGCGGCGGAGGATTATCGGCGGGCGTTGGGGTTGGTTACGAATGAGAAGGAGAGGAGGTATTTGGAGAGGAGGTTGAGGGAGGTGGGCGGTTGAGGAGCGGAGAAAAACCGCACCCTTAAGGGCGAAGGCCCTTCGACTTCGCTCAGGACTAAAGGTGCGGCACCCACGCGGGCCGACGATTAGCGGACTGGCTCGGACCCTTCGGCTACGCTCAGGGCAAAAGGCGGCCTAAAGCCGCCCCTACACATGGAAGCGATTAGGGTTTGGGGTTGGCGTTCCACATTTCTTGCTGGATTTTCCATTCGCCAGTGGCGTCTTTGTGGAGGACGAAAAGAAGTTTGCCATAGCCTTCCATGGCGGGTTGATTGGGAGGCTGGAGGCCTTGGGTTTCGAGGCCCCACTCGGAGGCCCAGTCGCCGGAGACTTGGATGTCGTGGAACTCGATTCGTTCGCGGACAATTTTATAGCCGGGCATTTGCGCGGAGATGTCGTTGATGAATTTGCCGATGGCGGCGCGGCCGACCATGGGAGCCATGCTGGGGAGCAGGCTGACGCCATCTTCGGCCCACATGGCGATGATGGCGGGATTGTCCATGCGGAGATGCGCGTTGATAAATTTTTCGTTGAAGGCGAGGATTTCGGCTTTGGGATCGGGTGGAGGAGAGGGAGTTTGTTTAGGAGAGTGGAAGAATAGGAAGACCGAAGCCAGCACCAGGAAGGTCGAACGACACGCAGAAAGCATGAGCGTACCTCCTGAGCGACCTTCATATCGGAATTGCGGGGGAATTGGAAGGGGGATGGGGTGGAGGATTAGACAAGGGAAAGGGATGGAGCGGAAGGCATGGTGGATTGTTAGATCCAAGAGGCACAGGCAGATTACCTGTGCCACGGGTGATGAGGGGTTGAGGCGGCGAAGGCAAAGAATCTGCCGCACGTCCGGCGCTGGCTGAAGGAAAATCTGGAGGAAAAGCAAAACTGGATTACATGGCGATGGGATCTTTGGCGTGGCGGATTACGTACCAGCAGGGATTGTGGGTGGCGTGGGGGAAGAGGGTGCGGGTGCAGGGGACGTCTTCTTCGGGTTGGACGGCGTCAATTTGGTATTCGGTTTTGTTGCCTTTGTCGGGGATGGCGAGCAGGCGGACGCGATGGACGGAGGAGTCGGCGGCACCGAGCTTGGGAACGGCGAGGCGCAGGTGATACCAGGTGACGTCGATGGCGTACACAACAAAGGAGAAGAAAATGATAGCGGCGGCGATGCGCATCAGGAGGCGAGCGCCGGGAGAAGGGGTGTCGTTGGGCTTGGCCATGGGAATGTGTGCCGGGTGTATTTTGCCCTGAGTGGGGATTTGGTGGAAGGGCGATTTGTGTGAATTGGCTCAAAGGGCTGGGTTGGACGGCGCAGAAATTGGCGGAGAAGTAGTGATGCGGCTGGCGGGGGTCGGTGTGAGGCACGAGAAACGAAGGAGTTAGCAGGGTGGGCGGGGGAGCCGCGAAATGGCGTGGCATCTGCACATGTAAGAAGCGGACCAGTTTGGCGTGGGGGGGTTCACGCAAATAAGTGTCCGGTCCTTACGAATTCCAACTGAACCCCCACGCAAGACTCACGCCGTGCCTGCGCGGCAAAATCCCGAAAAAATAGAGACTCTGCCCTAGGCATGGGGTCAACGTGGCATTTGGCGGACATTGGTGTAGCCTGCCACGGAGGTGGATTATGAAACTCCTTATGGCTTTGGATGGTTCGGCGGGTTCGGATGCGGTGGTGCACGAGGTGGCTTCGCGGCCGTGGCCGGAGGGTTCGGAGTGCTGCGTGATGACGGCGGTGGATCCGTACTTCTTTACGAAGGCGCCGCTGCTGCTGGCGGAAGCGAAGAAGAGCGCGCAGGAAGCGCTGGACGAGAGTGTGGAGAGTCTGAAGAAGGCGGCCTTGAGGCTGAGCACGCTGGTGGCGATGGAGAATCCGCGGCATGGGATCCCGAAGACAGCCGCTGAGTGGAAAGCGGACTTGATCCTGATGGGGTCGCATGGAAGAGGAGCATTCGGGCGCTTGCTGGTAGGCAGCACGGTGCAGGCGGTATTGCGGCACGCGGGTTGTTCAGTGGAGATCGTGCGCGAGGGGCGGGAAAGAAGCGGCGGGATGCGGGTGCTGATTCCGACAGACGGCTCCGAGTGCGCGACGTTGGCAGTGCGCGCGGTTGCCGGGCAGCCGTGGCCTGCGGGGACGGAGATGCGGGTGATTAGTTGTCCGGAGATTCCAGTGATGACCGGCGCGAATCCCTACTATCCGCCCGATTTGGTGGTGGAAGTAGCTACGGCAAATGCAGCGCACGCCAAAGAAGCGGTGGAGAAGGGCGTGGAGATTTTGAAGCAGGCAGGATGCAGTGCATCCGGGGAGGTGACGGAGCCGAAGGAATCTGCGGTGCGGGCCATTCTGGGAATGGCGGACGTGTGGGGAGCGGATTTGATTGTGGTGGGCTCGCACGGACGGCGGGGATTTGACCGTTATGTTCTGGGGAGTGTGAGCGAATCGGTGGCGCTGCATGCGCACTGTTCGGTGGAAGTGGTGCGCGGGGTTGCGCAGAAATAGGGCAATTGAAATGGGAGTGCAATTTGACAAGAAGGAGGGGGTCATGAAAGTAAGAGAAGTAATGATGAGAACCCCGTATCACACGACGTTGCAGGCAAATCTGGGAATGGCGACAGAACTAATGTGGATCGGGAACTGCGGATTCCTGCCGGTGGTGGACGCCGATATGAAGGTTTGCGGCGTGATTACCGACCGGGATATCTGCGTGGCACTGGGAACGCGAAATCAGATCGCCGGAGAGGTGCGGGTGGAAGAGGTGGTGCAACGGAAGGTGTACGCCTGCAGTCCGGAAGATGACGTTCACGTTTGCCTGGAAACGATGCGCGAGGGACATGTGCGGAGGCTTCCGGTGGTGGACTTCAGCGGCAACCTGGCTGGCGTCGTGTCCATGGATGATCTGCTGTTGCGTGCGGAACCGACCCGCAATGGGAAGGAACCGGAACTCTCGACTGACGAAGTGGTGCGGGGATACCGGACGATTATGAAAAAGGATTTGCCGGTTAGCGTGAAGAAAGCGACGGCGTAAAGCGGCAAAGCGTTGCCGGGTGAAAGCGAAACGGAAGAGTTTTCCGTGGATGTGGGGCAGGGACACTGACGTTGCGTGTCCCTGCTTTTTTTCTTGGTGGGGCGTTCACCGCGACAGATCGGTGGCCATTGTCGATTTTTCTGCGCGCGAGGGAAAGGCGCCTGCCTGGGACCTTTCGACTACGCTGAGGGCAAGAGGTGGCCGCTCGAGGGGCGTGGAGGACTTAAGTGGTGGCCGATCTGAAGATCGGCCACTACAAACGCGGGAAAAAGTTAAGAGGGCGGGATGAACACCGCCCTTACTAAGGTGTGCAGAACATCATGAATGCAATTTAGAGGCTGGCGGCTTTGCGGTCGCTGGTGGAGGGCGCCAGGGGGAAAGGATAGTCGACGATTTGATTGTTGGAATAGACGGATTCACGTTCACAGGAACGGCAACGGACGTTAAAGACGCGGGAGACGAGTTGGTAGTGGATGTCGCCGGAATCGGAATAGCTCAAGGCATCGCTTTCCCTTTTCATGACTAGCGCCGGGACGCGAATGGGTTTGCCACAATGGCGACAGACAACCGCGCGAAACTTTTCAGATACTACCGAGGATGACATTAGAAAAACTCCTTAGAGATGGTAAAGGGCCCAGGGGAAGAGTGAGCATACCGGAAGGCCCTTGAACTTGTCCAGTCGAGGATAGGTGGAAAAGTGGTGGAAAAAAGTGACCCGGGTCACCGTCGGGAAGATAAATATAACCCTATTAAATACAATATGTTAGCGAGGGATAAGGTGGAAAAGAATGGCCGGCCCCATGGAGGAAGGGGTCGGCCTGGGGCGCCCTGGGCGGCCGCTACTTCAGGCCGACGCCGTAGAAGTAGGTGTAGGGATTGCTGCTCTGGCCGGGCAAAGCGGACTGAAAACCGCCGAAGATGAGGAGATCTTGTTGAACGACATTCGGAGACGGCCTCCTTGGGCAGAGGGTCTATCGGCAGGAGGAGGGAGGACATTTCGGAAGAAGTTGTAGCTCAGGCCTTCGAGGCCCGCGGGGGTTCGCGGCGTGGGCGTGGTTCGTGATGGGAGGGAGAATTAGTGGGACCAAGACGCGAGGGGGCGGAGAATCTGTCGGAGATCGCTTGGAAACCCTCATCCCTGAAGGGATGAGCTACAGTAAATTTGGTGGAGCCGATGGGGTTCGAACCCACGACCTCCTCGATGCCATCGAGGCGCGCTCCCAGCTGCGCCACGGCCCCACCGAAGGTACTTTTTGATTCTACCATAAGAGCTAGTGTCAGCGGGTTAGGCGGGCCGATCTGAAGTTCGGCCACTACATTAGGAGGGGGAAAACCCGCCCTCCTGAGGCGGGCGCAGACGGCGCGCACCCTGAAAGGCGCAGGCCCTTCGACTTCGCTCAGGACTAAAGGTGCGGCACCCACGATTTTATCGAGGGGGCGATGCGCGGAGTTTAGCGGAGGTGGGAGAGGAGGGCGCGGGCGCCGCGGTTTAGGGAGCGGCCGCGGAGGACTACGGCGGCAATGGTGCGCTCGGCTTGGGGATCGGCTAGGCGAACGAAGCGGCAGGGCTTGGATTTGTCCACGGCCATTTCTGGGACGAGGGAGACGCCCATGCCTGCGCCGACCATGGCGAGCAGGCTGGAGAGGTGACCGCTTTCGAAGACGACGCGGGGATTGAGGCGAGCGCGATCGCAGGCGGCGACGGCGGTTTCGCGGAAGCAGTGGCCATCACGGAGGAAAAGAAATGGATCGAGGCGCAGATCCGAGAGTTGCAACGATGGGCGGTGGGCGAGCTTGTGTTTTTTGGGTAGCACGGCATAGAGGCGTTCGGTGAAGAGCGGGTGGGAGTCGAATTCGTGGCCGCGAATAGGGAGGGCGAGGACGGCCAGGTCCACGGAACCGGCGCGCAGGCGATCGAGGAGGACCGGAGTGATTTCCTCGGCGATGGTGAGATGAATTTTGGGAAATTTGCGGGAGAAGACCGCGAGGCGAGAAGGCAGCCAGTAGGGCGCGATGGTGGGAATGGCGCCGATGGTGACGGGGCCGGATTCGGATTGCAGGCGTTCAGTGACTTCGTCTTTCGCGGTGGCGAGTTCGTGAAGGACGGAACGGGCGCGCGGGAGAAAGGCCTGGCCGAGTTCGGTGAGGCGGACGGAACGGCCGAGGCGGTCGAAGAGCCGGCCGCCGAGTTCGGATTCGAGCTTGAGGATTTGCTGGGAGAGGGAGGGTTGCGAGACGTGGGATTTTTCTGCCGCGCGGGAGAAGGAGGCGGTGTCGGCGACGGCGCAGAAGTAGCGGAGTTGGTGGAGTTCCATTTTCGGTGGTCAGTGGCCAGCGACCAGTGGCCGGGGGGAAGTGACTGGTGACTGGTGATTGGTGACTGGTGGGAAGAATCGGGGCACCTCTCTGGGTTTGGTGGTTTGTTGTGAATTCACAGAATCGATCTCCGCTGGGAAACAACGACCAGTCACTGGTCACCAGTCACCGGTTTTGCTGCTATAGGCTTTGCCTATTTATTGTATCCGAAGTAGATATTGGAACAATAGGTGGGGGAAGGATAGTATGGGCGTTGCATGGGATTGCTCCCTCCGCGATGTGCGGCTGCCCACGAGATTGGGTTTGATTGCAAGGTTGGATGATTTTTAGTTTACCGAACGAAAAAAGCGAAAAACGATTGGAGAGAAACATGGCAACTGAAACGAAGTGCCCGTTCGCGGGAACTCCCGCAAACACGAACCGTGACTGGTGGCCGAACCAGTTGGACGTTCAGATTCTGCATCAACACTCGAACCTGTCGGATCCGATGGGTGAGGAGTTCGACTACGCCAAGGAGTTCAAGAGTCTCGACCTGAACGCGGTGATCAAGGATCTTCATGCCTTGATGACGGACTCGCAGGATTGGTGGCCAGCGGACTTCGGCCACTACGGCGGGCTGTTCATTCGCATGGCGTGGCACAGCGCCGGCACCTACCGCATCGCCGACGGTCGAGGCGGTGCCGGGGCGGGCCAGCAGCGGTTCGCTCCATTGAATAGCTGGCCGGACAACGTGAGCTTGGACAAGGCGCGGCGGTTGTTGTGGCCGATCAAGCAGAAGTACGGGCGCAAGATATCCTGGGCCGACCTGATGATTCTGACGGGCAACGTCGCTCTCGAGTCCATGGGGTTCAAGACCTTCGGCTTTGGCGGCGGGCGCGCGGATGTGTGGGAGCCGGAAGAAGTCAACTGGGGCCCGGAAAGCACATGGCTGGGCGACAAACGCTATAGCGGCGACCGTGAACTTGAGAATCCGCTTGGTGCCGTGCAAATGGGACTTATCTATGTGAATCCGGAAGGGCCGAATGGCAAGCCGGATCCGATCGCGGCGGCCAGGGATATTCGCGAAACGTTCCGCCGCATGGCCATGAACGATGAAGAAACCGTCGCGCTGATTGCCGGTGGTCACTCGTTTGGGAAAACCCATGGCGCGGGCGACGCGGCAAACGTGGGGCCGGAGCCTGAAGCGGCTCCCATCGAGCAGCAGGGCCTGGGGTGGAAGAGCAAGTTCCGCTCCGGCAAGGGCGGCGACGCGATCACCAGCGGACTGGAAGTGATTTGGACCGAGACGCCGACCAAGTGGAGCAACAACTTCTTCGAGAATTTGTTCGGCTACGAATGGGAACTGACCAAAAGCCCGGCGGGTGCGCATCAGTGGACACCGAAGAATGGCGCGGGTGCCGGGAAGATCCCGGACGCACACGATCCGTCCAAGCGTCATGCACCGACCATGTTGACCACGGATCTCTCTTTGCGCCTTGACCCTGCGTACGAAAAGATTTCGCGGCGGTACCTGGAGCACCCGGATCAGTTCGCGGATGCGTTTGCGCGGGCGTGGTTCAAGCTGACGCACCGTGATATGGGGCCGGTGGTGCGTTATCTGGGGCCGTTGGTTCCGAAGGAGACGCTGGCGTGGCAAGATCCGATTCCGGCGGTGAATCATCCGCTGATTGGGGCGCAGGAGATTGCGGCTTTGAAAGCGAAAATTCTTGCTTCAGGGCTGTCCATTTCGCAGTTGGTGTCGACGGCTTGGGCGTCGGCGTCGACGTTCCGCGGCTCTGATAAGCGCGGCGGAGCGAATGGGGCGCGCATACGGCTTGCGCCGCAAAAAGACTGGGCCGTCAACCAGCCGGCGGAGTTGGCGAAGGTGCTGACGAAGCTGGAAGGCATCCAGAAGGAGTTCAACGCTTCGGCAGCTGGCGGAAAGAAGGTTTCGCTGGCGGACTTGATCGTGCTCGGCGGAACCGCCGCGGTCGAGAAGGCTGCGAAGGACGCTGGAGTGAGCGTGGAAGTTCCCTTCACGCCGGGGCGGATGGACGCGTCGCAAGAGCATACCGATGTGGAGTCGTTCGAAGCGCTGGAGCCGAAGGCGGATGGATTCCGCAACTATCTGCAGGGGAAGCCGCCCGTGTCACCCGAGAAGCTGTTGGTGGATCGGGCGCAGTTGCTGAAGCTGACGGCGCCGGAAATGACCGTGCTGGTCGGCGGGCTGCGCGTTTTGGGTGCGAATACCGGGAAGTCCACGCACGGCGTGTTCACCAAACATCCGGAGAAGCTGACGAACGACTTCTTCGTGAATCTGCTTGATATGGGCACGCAATGGGAACCTTCGAGCACATCCAATGGATCGGGAGAGGTGTTCGAGGGGCGCGACCGCAAGACGAACGAGGTGAAGTGGACCGGGACGCGTGTGGACCTGATCTTTGGTTCGCACTCTCAGTTGCGGGCGTTTGCGGAAGTCTATGCGTCGGCGGATGCCAAGGAGAAGTTCGTGAAGGACTTCGCGGCGGCGTGGAGCAAGGTGATGAATAGCGATCGGTTCGATCTCGCCTGAGAACGGCGAGAGAAGAGAGCTGTCGGGAACGGGGCGGGCCGAGAGGCTCGCCCTTTTTCTTTTGAACGGTGTATTATCAACTTTGCGACGAGCGAGACCGGCGAGGTTCTCATGCCGACGAATATTCCTCGAAAAGTCACTACGCGGTGCCTAGTGGGTGTTTTTTTGCTCATCTCGGCTGCGATGGTAGACGGGAAACGAACTAACCGAGAGGCCCCTGAATCCGGAGGCGATTCCGACTGGGCACAAATCCACCAGCGAGATGATCAAGATTGGGCCAGGGTCAGCAAAATGTCGCTGGCCGATGTACAAAGATTGCGGCGGATAGCAGGCGTAGACGACAACACTGCGAATATCGCAATTGAGAGAATGTGGCCGATCGGTGCGAGTAATCGGTACCTTGTCTCAACCGTCGCAGGAGACGCTGACTGCATGACGGTTGGCGTATACAAACGACAGAGTGAAGGATTCCTAAGGATTTGGGCGATAGACCAGTTTCCAGGGGGCGGGAGTCTGTGTCGAGGGCTTTATTGTCCCAAGCCGAGGATCGAACTGACGGAAAACGGCGAGATTAAGATTGAAATAAGCTCACCGGGGAAAAATACCGAAAGGAATATTTGCGATCTTTCTATTCGTTTAACTTACATTCCGAAGGACGAGAACTACGAACTCGTTGGCACGCAGAGTGGGACGACCGAGTGTAATCTGTGGACTTACAAACAAGCGCTGACAGAAGTTTTTGGGGTTACCACGGAAAACTACGGCAGGATTTTGACGATTGAAGTTTTGCCGAGCTTTCGAAATGAATGGGCCATTACTTTTGACAGAGCAACGAGTGGGCTAACTGTAAGTAAAATAGCTTTCGATCAACAGTTATGGGCGAAATTAGGCCTCGGTGGCACAAGCCCTGTACGGAGCGGACAGCAGTGCCTGAATATTGCCCGCGATGCGTCGGCTACCCGGAATTCCATTGCGATTCCGCAGGAAGAAGTACAGAAACTGTTGGTGAACTTTGGCAAAGTGGATCTGCACATGGACAAATGCCCCAGAAACGCTCGCGGGGATTGTATTGGGTTAACAGACGGAACAAAGTATTACGTGTTGGTGCCAAATCGGCGGGAACTAGGGCTAAGCGACATGGGGAATTTATCCGGAGCAAGCAGCGAAAATCCAGCTCTATCGGCTTGGGTAGATGAAGTGATCGACGCGATAAATGGGAGCCATTGACCGGCTGTCCATAATCACGAAAGAGCATCGGAAGCGGGGCGGGCTAAGAGGCTCGCCCCGTTTTTGTTTTTGGCGGGGACTCGCTTGACAGGGATTGCGTATCTTGGTACATATGTACCTTGGTTGTCGAGGAGGCAGAGATGATTGAAGTGGAGCGGGTGCAGACCGGGGTGCGGATGGAGAAGAGGTTGTTGAAGGTGCTGAAGGCGTTTGCGGAGTTGAAGGATCTGACGTTGGGAGATTTGCTGGAGGGGATTGTGTTGCATGCGTTCGAAGGGAAAACGCCGTTTGGGAAGGAATCGCTGGGGCAGATTGCGGAGTTGAAGAAGATTTATGGGATGACGCTGCGGGCCAGCGACAGCCATAAGCTGAAGGAGAAGGGGTGACGGGGGAGGTTTGCGTGTGGTTGGTCGTTGTGGAATGAATTGGGGTTGGCGGATCGCGGATAGCAGATAACAGCGAACAGATAACAGGAGGCAAGACGGAGGGGCGGGCTTTGCGGCTCGCCCCGTTTTGTGTTTTGGGCGGTTAGGCTTTGGCGGCGCGCATTTGGGCCAGGCGTTCCTGGAACTGGCGGGTGATGTGGGGGACGATGCCGAGTTGGCGCTCGATCAACATCAGTTGGGCGCGGTGGTGCATTTCGTGTTCTTTGGCGCCGAGGAGGCGCTCGAAGCGCGAGCGATTGGTTTTGCCGTCGGGGTCGGTAATTTCTCCGGCGAGTAGTTCTGGCGTGAGCGTTTCCAGCCACGAGGCGAACTCATCGCCTTCGCTGCGCAGGAGATCGAGAATTTCCGCTTTAGTGCGGAGTTTCGCTTCTTCGGCGTGGAAGCGGTCTCTGACGGCGAGAAAGTCGAAACCGACGAGGGTGGTCAGGCCTGGGGTGTTGTTGATCTCCTTAAAAATACGAGGGGAGATGGCGATGTGCGTGAGCATGTGGCCAACGGTGCGCACATCGGGAGCGGCGGAAAAGGTGTAGCTGGATTCGGGGATATCCTCGGCTACCTGGATGGTGTTCTTGCGAACGGTCCGGAAAGCGTTTGCGAATTCTTTGCCGGTATAAGACATGGGCTCACCTCGAAATTTGAGTGCGCTGCCGGGAAGTGGCAGGCTAAACGTTTCGATGCGCAAATCTGGTGATCGGTGACGAGGCTTTGGGAAGATCTAGGTCCGGGTTGCCGTTCGTGAGATTCGACACCCCTCGTTCACGGCTCTTAGAAGAGCCCGAACCGCTTATGGGGACGGACGAGGGAAGGACGTTGTGGAACTATAGGGTCGGTGACTTTGGCCGCTTCCAGCTTTTTTAGAAGAGCTTGGCTCCCCTTCTGTAGCTTTAAATTCATTTCCTCCGCGTGCAAAGGCAGCACGGAAAGGAAGTAGATGGTCTTTTCCGGGGAGATTTCCAGGCTAATAAACTCTTCCGGAACCGTTGGTGAGGGCAGGATCATCGCGCAGCAGAGTTTTGTGCCTGAAGCATATGGTTTTGGGGGATCCTCGTTTGGGAGGGTGTGGCCGTAGCCGAGCCAGGTGGCGTACTGGTGAGGAAATCTGGCAAGTACCTTAAGGAGACGAGCTGGCCAATACCATCCTTCATCTTTGAAAGATTCCGAATCAACTTTCCAATCCGGTGGCAGTGTAACCATCAATTCGAGGAACTTGGGGACATCGAGTTCCTCGGGAACATTCATTGGTAGGTCGCTCATCCCAGAAGTAATGAGCCGAATATAAGGAAACCGCGTGTTTGGCTTAACGACGTGAATATCAACGTGGACAATACTGGAGGCGATTTCATGAAAGATGGTATCTACTTCTCCTAGGTGGGTGACGATATGGGCCGAGATGGCCTCTAGCGACGAACTTCCGGAAACCGGCAACCAAGACTCGATATTCTGATGTCGTAGGATGGGGTCTCCAGCTTCGGAGCGTTCAGGCTTTTGGTCCGATTCACTCATCGCGCAAGACCCCGTTCAACAGATTTTGAGTTCGCAGCTGTCACGCCATTGTAAGTGGCAATCGGCACCCGTTCCAGTAGAATGCTGGGGCTATGGCGAAACTTACATTTTTGGGTGCGGCTGGGTGTGTTACGGGGTCGAAATATCTGGTGGAGGCGGCGGGTCCCTCCGGGACAGGCAAGAAGCTGCTGATTGATTGCGGATTGTTTCAGGGGACGGATGACTTGAAGCAGCGGAACTGGAATCCGCTGCCGGTGGATCCGAAGACGATCGATTACCTGGTGCTGACGCACGCGCATCTGGACCATACCGGTTGGTTGCCGGTGCTGGTGCGGGACGGGTACAAGAAAGCGATTTTTGCGAATCCGGCGACGATTGAGTTGACGGGGATATTGCTGAAGGATTCGGGGCACTTGCAAGAGGAAGAGACGCAGGACGCGATCAAGCACAAATGGAGCAAGCACCCGCAACCGCGGGCTTTGTATACGTCGGATGATGTGGAGCCGGTGCTGGAGCTGCTGAAGCCGATGGCGCGAAGCGGGGGATTTGATTTGTCGCCGGAGTTTCATTTCGAGTCGTATGACGCGGGGCACATTTTGGGCTCGTCAAGTTTGGAATTGGCGATTACGGAGAATGGGAAGAAGACGGTGGTGGTGTTTTCGGGGGACGTCGGCCGGTATGAGCAGCCGATTTTGAATGACCCGACGACGCCCGCTGCTAAACAGATTGATGCGCTGCTTTGTGAATCGACTTATGGCGACCGGGAGCATGAGGCGGGAGATCCGCTGGCGGCGTTGGGCGAGATCGTGAACCGGGTGGTGAAGCGAGGCGGGTCGATTGTGATTCCGGCGTTTGCGATCGGGCGGACGCAAACGTTCATGTATTACATGCGGCAGCTGGAGGATTTGCAGCGGATCCCGAAGGTGCCGGTGTATGTGGACAGTCCGATGGCGCTGAGCGCGACGGATTTGTATTTGAAGTACAAGGAAGACCACGACGTGGAGTTTGCGCGGGACGAGCAGAATGGCGGCGATCCACTGAGCGTGCACACGTTTCACCTGGCGCGGAGCGTGGAGGATTCGAAGGCGATTAATGATGTGAAGACGCCGTGCATCATTATTTCGGCGAGCGGGATGGTGACGGGCGGGCGGGTGCTGCACCATTTGGCGCAGCGGCTGGGGGATGCGCGGAATTGCGTGATTTTGGGAGGATTTCAGGCCGAGGGGACGCGCGGGCGCGCGCTGCAAGAAGGCGCGAAGACGCTGAATCTGTTCGGGCAGCCGGTGCCGGTGCGGGCGGAGATTGTGGAGATGGGGCAGTTTTCGGCACACGCTGGGAAGAGTGAGTTGCTGCGGTGGTTGGGAGCGTTGCAGACGGCACCTCGACAGGTTTATTTGACGCATGGGGAGCCGGCGGCGGCGCAGGCGTTACAGCAGGCGATTACGGAGAAGTTCAAATGGAAGGCCGCGGTGGCGCGGTATTTGGATTGCGTGGAGATTTAGTTCGGATTGCCAGCAAGCACATTGTTCGTTCGCACAGTTGAAATCGTGCCCCGGTTCTTCCGCTCCGGGCCGGCAAAAAGAGCCGTCCCTCCGGTCGGAATGACGGGTTTTCTTTGGCGACGGTACTTGCATTGCGTGGATGTTGGGTGAGGGATACCAAAAACGGGAGAGTTATGAGCGGTTTGGCGGGCCAAATTGGTTGCTGGAGAATTGACAATTTGGAGGCAGAAATCTTTCGGGGACGAGGAAACATTTGGGGGGGAAGAGTCGTCTATATGGACAAGACCACTCGCGGGGTAGGGGACTGACCACCACAGGGCAACCGACCATCAGTCTCTTACCCCTTCATTCCATGCAAGCGATTTGGTGTGCTTCTGCAGTGATAATTTCCTGGAAATTATGGGGCATGTGGGCTGGCCGATCTGAAGTTCGGCCACTACATTCGGAAT